>Ga0247611_10002504_pt1 | contig 29487 bp, 23 predicted proteins | sample 177DNAGHGhighgp2_FD_192422 | JGI IMG/M metagenome (GOLD analysis project Ga0247611, IMG submission 192422) | Sheep rumen microbial communities from Palmerston North, Manawatu-Wanganui, New Zealand - 1770 DNA GHGhigh gp2 | ecosystem: Host-associated > Mammals > Digestive system > Stomach > Rumen... | reverse complement strand
CTTGCAGCAGCATGCGTACCTGTCTCGATATTTTCTTTGTATTCATAACCCGGTTCGCGAAGATGTACATGCATATCAATAAGCCCGGGTGTAACCAGTGCACCATTAACATCAATAATCCTGTCTGCTTCAGAGTCGGCGAACTTTTCACTGAACTTGCCGTCTGATATATAAAAATCCCTCATCTCCTTAGCAAGATAATTACAGTTCTTTAAAATAATTCTCATAATTCGTTCCTCCTTGCCATGAGAAGGTATAATACAGCCATTCTGACAGCTACGCCGTTCGTTACCTGTTCATTAATAACTGACTGATCACATTCATAAACTTCAGTAGGTAATTCCACACCATGATTACAAGGACCCGGATGCATAAGGAATGCTTCAGGCTTTGCAGCAGCCAACGCTTCCTTTGTAATTGCATAAAACTTTGCATATTCTGAAATTGACGGGAAAAGAGAACTCTTCTGTCGTTCGAGCTGAACTCTCAGACCCATTACGGCATCAGCATCGCGGCAGCAATCTATAACGCTGTCTGCTACTGTGACGCCCATCTTCTCTATTCCAATGGGCATCATGGTGCGAGGTCCATATACGGAAACTTTTGCGCCAAGTTTTGTAAGACCTATTGCGTTGGATCTGACAACACGGCTGTGATAAATATCACCGCATATAGCTATCTTCTTTCCTTCGAATGTATCAAATCTCTCATACATTGTAAGCATATCGAGCAAAGCCTGTGTAGGATGCTCATTCATTCCATCACCGGCATTTACGACTGACGCATTAAGATAAGGTGCAATAAAATGCGGTGCTCCTGACTGGCTGTGACGCATTATTATGATATCCGTTCCCATCATGTCGATCGTTCTGGCAGTATCTAGTAATGATTCGCCTTTATTGATGGAACTGCCGGAAGTTGAGATATTCGCGGATGCAGATCCCATATACTTTGATGCAAGTTCAAATGACAGTCTGGTCCTTGTGCTGTTCTCACAAAACAAAGTTACGATCGATTTGCCCTGGAGATGAGTTGTCTTCTTGTTACCGGATGCTATTACCATTTTCATGGTCTTGGCAGTATCAAGTATCTCCATTATCTCTTCAGGTGTCAGCTGCTTCATGCCAAGAAGGTCTTTATTCTTAAGTCCCATTATCACGCCTCCCTTGCACAGAGAAGAACCTGTGTCTTGCCGTCAACGTCCTCAAGTTCAACTTCAACTCTCTCAGACAGTGAAGTCGGAACGTTCTTGCCGACGTAATCTGCTCTGAAAGGAAGTTCTCTGTGTCCTCTGTCTATAAGGATTGCAAGTTGAACAGCATCAGGTCTTCCCATATCGAAAATATTATCTATTGCAGATCTTATCGTTCTACCCGTAAAGAGCACGTCATCAACAAGTACGATCTTGCTTCCGTTAACATTGAACGGAATGTCTGTACTGTGTACAACCGGATGACTTGACAGCATGGACAGATCATCTCTGTAGAAAGTGATATCAAGAATACCCATGGGAACCTTGACGCCTTCTATCTCTTCTAGATAGTTGCGAATAAATTTGGCCATCGGAACGCCTCTTCTCTGAATGCCTATCAGTGCGACGTTTTCAAGACCCTGATTATGCTCGATGATCTCATGAGAAATCCTTATGAGGGCTCTCTTGACTGCAGCCTCATCCATCAGGATCGATTTTACATGCTCTTCCATAATGACTTCCTCCAATAAAAATACCGGACTCAAAGCCCGGCATATATGTAAAATTCACCTATCAGCATGTATGTTTATACGCAAATCTTACAGTCTCTCCGGGCTGTTTAAAGATAACATGTATAGAATAGTATTTTGTTAAAGATAAATCAAGGGTATAACTTAACTTACGGCCTTGGCAGGTTTGATCTCAAGGGCAAAATATGCAACACCGTTTTCCTGATCGGCACCATATACTACACGATATGCATAATCGCCATAAACAGTGTAAGTGCCTGCCTTATCGAAATTGTTGAGAGCAGTAGTTGCCATATTGTAGCTGTCTTCAGCATTCTTATCATTATATATTGCATCAAGGATGCCTGCAAAATAAAAAGCCATAAAGGAATAATTGTTGACTCTGTCATCATATTCGGCAATTGCACGCAGGAATGTAAGCTTACCGTCAAATTTTCTGGACTGTCCCTGGATAGCAGCTCCGAAATGAGCATTTACGAGTTTCTCAAATGAATCAAGATAGTGATTGTTATCTGTGATCTTAAAGGAAAGATTCTCTCCTGTCTCAGAATTGTTTGTTATATAAGTGACATTGTCGATATTCATTTCAAAACTGTTGAACAGATTCTGATACATCTCTGTATTCCTGTATTTGTCGGTAAACTGCTCATATGTCATATCCATCGCCGGATTTGCAGCAACAGGAAGAATAAAATAAAGAAGCGATCCAATGAACACAACTACAGCAAGGATGAGGCATATAGGGATCACGGGATCAAAGCCTGCATCTTTTTTCCCTTTCTTTTTTGACTTAGATACTTTTTTTGAATCCTTGATCTTTTTTACTCTGCTGCTCTTTGAAGAATTAAGGGTATCGAGAGCTCTCTGGTATTCTTTGTCATCGATTATCTCAAGTTCTTTTTCTGTACTCTTATCTTCTGCCATTATAAATGCCTCACTTTCCTGAACATATAGATTATAAATTATTTTCGCTTGCATACAACAGCCAAAATAATAATATATAAATAAAACTGACAGGATGGTATTGCTTATGACACATGTTATGGTAACAGGCGGTTCAAGAGGCATCGGCAAAGCGATATGCAAAAAGTTTGCAGCAAACGGTTTTAAAGTCAGTTATATCTATAAGAACAATCCCGGCCCCACAGGAATCAATCTCTTCCCTGTTCAATGTGACGTATCTGACAGTGTTCAGGTCTCTGAGGCTGTCTCAAAGGCTCAGGAAGAATTTGGTGACATCGACATACTTATATCCAACAGCGGCATAAGTTATATGGGACTTGCTACAGATTTTGATTTCAATGATTATCATCAGATAATGGATACTAATTTCGGAGGCTTGTTCAACACTACCAACGCTGTTATACCGTCAATGATCCACAGAAAGAAAGGCGTGATAATTGCGATTTCATCAATGTGGGGTCAGACAGGAGCTTCTTGTGAAGCTTTATATTCTGCATCCAAAGGCGCCGTTGACTCATATGTCAAGTCCCTTGCCAAGGAACTTGCACCTTCAGGGATAAGAGTCAATGCCGTTTCACCCGGCTGTATCGATACGGATATGATGTCAGGCTTTACAAAAGACATCAAAGAGGAACTCCGTAACGAGACGCCGCTCGGCAGACTTGGCCAGCCTGAAGACATTGCTGAAACCGTTTTCTATCTGGCATCAGACAGTGCTTCATATATTACTGGACAGATTATCGGAGTTAATGGAGGATTCCTCATTTAAAGCCAGCATTCAAAAATAACGTAATTATCATTCAATTATATGTAAAAATCTGATATTATAAATTAGTTATATTTTTACATTTTTTGACATGTGAACGGAGGCTGACATGACGATGCTCAACAAGTATTCTAAGATCCCAACCGAGATTGAGACCCTTGCTGCATTATGCACGAGCGAGAAGATCGATCCTGAGCTCTATGGCAAATATGATGTTAAGCGCGGCCTTCGTGATCTTAACGGCAAAGGTGTATTAACAGGTCTTACTCAAGTATCTGAGATAGTTGCATCCAGGAATGTTGACGGAAAGTCTGTACCTTGTGACGGAGAACTGTATTACCGTGGTATCAATGTCAGGGATATTATTTCCAATCTGGAGGATGATGATCATTTCGGATTTGAAGAGGCATCATTCCTGCTTCTGTTCGGCAAACTCCCTACAAAAGATGAACTTTCCGGATACTGCAGTCTTCTTTCAGGTTACAGGACACTTCTTCCCAAGAACTATGTCCGTGATGTAATTATGCAGAAACCAAGCAGCGATATCATGAACAACCTTGCCAGGGGTGTTCTCAATCTTTGTGCATATGATCAGAATCCCAACGATCTGTCTATTGCCAACGTATTGAGACAGTCACTCGAATTGATCGCATTCTTCCCAATGATCTCTGTCTACAGTTATCAGGCAAATAAATACTATAATGACAGAGGTTCATTCATCATCCACAGACCTCTTCCCGAACTGTCAACTGCTGAAAACATACTTCACATGTTAAGACAGGATTCATCATATACTCCGCTTGAAGCCAAGATCCTTGATATAGCTTTGATCCTGCATGCCGAACATGGCGGCGGTAACAATTCAACTTTTACGACACATGTTGTATCAAGTTCTGGTACGGATACATATTCTTCTGTTTGCGCTTCTCTTTGTTCTCTTAAGGGACCTAAGCATGGCGGTGCAAACATAATGGCAATGAAGATGTTTGCTGAGATCAAGAGGAATGTATCTGACTGGAAGGATGATGAGGAGATCGCGGAATACATGAAGAAGATCCTTCACAAGGAAGCCTTCGACAAGACCGGTGTTATATACGGCATGGGACATGCTGTATATTCTATCTCAGATCCGAGAGCAATGATTTTCAAGGATTATGTACGTCAGTTATCAATTGAGAAGAACCGTGAATCGGAATTCAATTTCTATGACAGGATCGAGAGAATTTCAGCCGATCTTATCTCAAAAGAACGCCGCATATTCAAAGGTGTCTCAGCCAACATCGATTTCTACAGCGGTTTTGTATACAGCATGCTCGGCCTCCCGGTCGAACTCTACACTCCCCTGTTTGCGATAGCAAGGATTTCAGGATGGTCTGCTCACAGGATCGAAGAGATTAACAATGCGGGCAAGATTATCAGGCCGGCATATATGTGCGTTCAGGACAGACAGAAATATATTCCCAAAGACAAGAGAAAATAATCATCTCTTGGAATACTTGTCTTTATACATCTCAACATCGGCAATATGAGATATCGCCTCAATATTGATCTTTTCGTCGATAAGCGCTTCACCGCACCCGATACTTGCCTTTACACGGTATCTCTTGCCTGATACAGTCGTATCAGCCTGAATGATCTCGCTTATCTTATCGCGGATGATATTTATCTTATCTGACAATGAATTATCACTGATAATAACAAATGCAAATTCATCTCCGCCGAAACGGGCACAGAATCCGGAATTGCCAACATAAGTCTTGATGGCATTTGCAAGGGCCTTGATGGCAAGGTCACCTTCATTATGACCATAGTAATCATTAATGTTCTTAAGTCCATCGAGATCTGCAGAGAATAAAGTAAACCACTTTCCGTAATTCTCGTCTCTAACGATCGATTCGGACACTTCCTGCATAAATCCGCGTCTGTTGTAAAGACCTGTAAGATAATCGGATTCAGACATTCTCTCGATTTCCTTATTGGCACTGATAAGCTGACTGTTATTGATTACCGAATGAACCATTGCCGAAACAAAAAGAGCAAATTCCTCGAATCTCTGTTCAGTTCTCAACGTGATATCCTTTAGACCTGTGACAATATATCCGAATGATTCAGTTCTTGCCTTAGCCTGCTTGATCAGAAGCACGTTAATGCCGCTCTTCTCATCGAGAATTGCACCGAGTTCGGGAAGCACTTCAGGCATATTGAAGAATTTCCTGTCAAATTTATATTCTCCATTCATCCCCTCAAAGATTGCATGAATACATTCATCGCTCTCCCTGATGCCGATAAAATAATACTGATTTTTCCAAAGCCACAGATACCGCTGGAGATCAGCAGAGGCTTCAACAACATCACTCATGCTCAGAGTCTGAGAAATAAATCTTCCCATCTCGAGCATATGCCTGAAATAATCCTGGTTATCTTCATTAAGATCTGAAACGATCATCTCCCACTTCTCAGAATCTTCAGGACAGCAATCGCAGGAATGACGCAGCAGCGGCTTATATCCAACAGAAATCTCAAGTTCATCCGAATATGAACCGCTGAGCAATTCGATTATCTTAGACCGCATATATTCGTAATCAGGTTCACACGTAGTAATGGCAGGAGTATGGAAGTTGCTCTTCCAGATACCGTCAAAACCGGTAACAAGAACATCTTCGGGAACTCTGTATCCGTTCTTCTTCAAGGCGTCACAAACACCGATCGCCATCGAATCGTTCGCGCAAACAAAAGCACGGGGAATCTTATAGCCGGAATTGATAAGACCGGTTAAAACTCTGTATGAAGTTGCATCCCAGAAGTCTCCGTAATGAACTCTCATGTCCTCGAAAGGTATGCCGTTCTCTTCCAAAACCTTCTTGTAAATAGCAATTCTCTCCTCAGAGAATGGATTATTTCTAAATCCTGCAAACATATCAACATCATGTATACCATGGTCTTCTACAATATGTCTGACCATATTCTCGAATCCCTGGGCATAATCGAGTCTGAAATTAATACAATGAGGTACTGAATGCTCGAACATTATCACAGGAATATTCCTTCTGTGTGCATCTTTGATAAGTCTGCTGATTATCTGTTCATTCTTGATCATCTCTCCGAAGATAACGATTCCGGACAGCCCGACTGAATCGACAAAGCTTGCAAATCTCATCTCAGAATCATACTCATCTTTGGATTCGGAAGGGATGCTGAATGTAAAGACAGTTAAAACATAATCTTTGAGAAGTTCCTCACACTGCAAGCTTCTTATAAACATGTTAAAATTCTCGGCATCCTCCCAGACACCGCAGATTCCGAGCATTTTACGTCTCTTCCCGAGTTTCTTAATATTATAGTCTTTTTTGCGGAATACTCTGATGTAGTCGATCTCCATACAGTTACTGTCATCAAATACAGTATCTGCATCAGGATCACCGGGCCAGTCTCCGCCGACAGCAACACCGAATACAATGTGCAGCGGATGATCAAAACCTGCAGGTTCCGTACATGAAAAATATTCGACACCATCATAAAACAGTCTGATCGTACCGGGTTCCCATTCACAGGCATATACGTGAAAATCCTGAGTCGGATCAGATTCGGGGGATATCTTATAAATACCCTGCTGCATAGTATGCTCAGCATCATCCATTGTGGCTGAATGGATGGATCCATAGAGATTTAGCGGTTCGCTGCCTATAAACTCCATAACATCGATCTCACCGCCTACAGGCCATCTTCCTTTCGGAGGTGTGTTTGTTGCAAGACTGAACAGTGGTCTCAGCCCTTTACCTGACGGGACCTTCAACCTGGCTTCAAAACGGCCATATTGGAATTCATGTATGCCACGGGTGCTGATCCTGCCGGAGTAATACTTTACTGTGCCATTCGGATCATGTTCAGCAAGAGGACAGATAACAATATTTCCGTTACGGACAAATATATTCTTCTCACTGGCAACATATTCCTGAAGTTCATTAAAATAGGCTCCCTTGGGATGGATCTCTTCGATCCACTCGGCAAAACTTATTGCATCACCTTCAAACTCGTCGCTCCAGACGGCTTCATAACCTTCAGGTATGTCGTAATTATCTCTCATATTATTTACCAATCAGACCTGCAAATCCAAAGATCAGCACAACAAATCCCAAAACGATCCTGTATATAGCAAATACATTGAAGTTATGTTTTCTAATATACCCCATCAAAGCCTTGATTACAAACAGACTTACAAAAAAAGCAGATATCATTCCAATAAGAAGAATAATAACTTCAGATGACGTAACTGAACCGCTGAATTTCAATATCTTGAGGAGACTTGCACCGAGCATTACAGGAACGGCAAGGAAGAATGTGAATTTTGCAGCACACCTTCTGCTTATCCTCATTATGAGAGATCCGACAATAGTTGTTCCGGATCTTGATGTACCCGGGAATATAGCTGCTATAAGCTGAAATAAACCTATGATCAATGCATGTTTATATGTTATCTGGCTGATTTTGGTTATCTTTGGCTCAAGTTTATTCTTCTTTAACATGAATTCAGTAACAATGAAAATAATACCAAATATGATCAATGCAAGAGCAACAACTGTATAGTTGTACAGATGAGAATCAAGCCAGTCATCAAATAAGACTCCGACAACGGCTGCTGGAATGCATGCTACAAGAATCTTAAACCACATCTGGAATATATCGACTTTGATATACCTTCCGAATCCGTCCTTGGACAAAGGATGCTTGTTATCCTTTACACCAAACGGCCACAATTCCTTCCAATAAAGAAGGATTACTGCACATATCGCGCCAAGCTGGATTACAACAAGATATAAATCAAAAAAGTCTTCAGACACATTAATTTTGAGGAACTCATTCAGAAGGATCATGTGACCGGTTGAACTAATCGGGAGCCACTCCGTAATTCCCTCCACTATTCCGAACAATAATGCGATCAGATAATCAACAAAACTCATATTTTCTCCTAAACATCCAAGTCATTAGTAATATTGAACTTATACTCAGGATAGGTCTTCTCAAGACTGTTTTTGATCTCTGAAAATATGCCATCCCGGTTCTTCAAAGAATAATCGATAATTATATCTATATTTATGGTCTTCTCTTCTTCATTAAGATAGAATCCGTGTGTCTGAATTACCCCGTCATGAGAATGGATGATCTTATTAATCTCAGTCCTGAGAGATTTGACCTTATCTGATGTCTCATTTACAGAATATATACCGACAGCCGTTAGGATAACACCTGTCTCAACCTGAACCATATGAGCAATCTTACGTTCCAGAAGATCGATCTGTTCGGCATTAAGACTGTCAGGGACTTCAACATGCAATGAACCGAAAATATGCTCATGACCATAATTATGAAGCACAACGTCATATACGCCCATAACCCGGTCTTCCGTTCCGACAAGCTTTACTATACGCTCTCTCAATTCGGTGTCAGTTCTTCGGCCAAGGATATCATCCTTGGATTCACTGAGCATTTCAATTCCTGTCTTGAGAATGAAAAAGGAGATTGCCACACCAACGAATGCTTCTATCCTTATCTCAAAGAAAAAGAAAAGCAATGCACTGATAAGAACAGAAGTAGATACAAGTGCATCAAACAGAGCATCCGTACCTGATCCTGTAAGAGCAGTCGAATTAACAGCCTTCCCTTTCTTTCTAACGTATAAACCAAGAAATATCTTTACAAAAATGGCAATACCGATAATTGTGATAGTTACAATATTAAAATCAGGATCATTGCCGGGATCAATGATCTTTGCCAAAGCATCAGTAAAAGCCTGCCATCCTGCAATCAGAATGATCACGGAAACAGCCATTCCTGCAAGATATTCAAAACGTCCGTGACCGAGAGGATGATCTTTATCGGGATTCTTCCCTGCCAGCTTTGTTCCAATGATCGTTATAACGGATGACAAAACATCACTGAAATTATTAACAGAATCGATCAATACGGCAATAGAACCGGATAGAAGACCAATGACCCCCTTAAAGAGAGCAAGTAACAAATTGGTTACTATGCCGACTATGCTCGTTTTAATTATTACCTTATTTCTTTCCATAAAATATATTTTACCACTTATTTACTTTCTAACGCAGAAATGAAAAACCTCACATCGTAAATGTGAGGTTGATTCATTTTGGTGGGAGGAGGTGGATTCGAACCACCGAAGTCGCTGACGACAGATTTACAGTCTGTTCCCTTTGGCCACTCGGGAATCCTCCCATATTCAATTGTAACCAGTGTCTGGTGGGCCTTCAGGGACTCGAACCCAAGACCGACCGGTTATGAGCCGGTTGCTCTAACCAACTGAGCTAAAGGCCCACGTCTAACACTGCATAAGCGTTGTTGAACGCTTGAATAGTATATAAATAAGTCAGGCAAAGGTCAAGTGCTTTTTTTGCAAACATGACCTTGCCTGACCTCTAATGCTTATACTGTCTTATTTTGCAGTAATATAACCCTTTGCTGTCAGCAGTTCAGCAGTCAGCATACCACCGCCTGCAGCGCCTCTGAGAGTATTATGAGACAGACATGCGAATTTATAATCGAAAATGTTGTCTTCACGGAGTCTTGCGATTGATACTCCCATACCATTCTCATAATTTGCATCAAGAGCGGGCTGGGGTCTGTTATCATCAGAAAGATACTGCAGGAAGTGCTTGGGAGCTGAAGGAAGATCTAGTTTCTGTGCTTCACCTTCGAATGAATTCCATGCACTTATCATGTCATCAATAGAAGGCTTGCGCTCGAAAGAAACACTTACAGCAGCTGTATGGCCTTCCTGAACTGCAACTCTGTAGCACTGTGCAGAAATGACAGGTTCCTTTGCCAATTCGATGTGATCTTCCGCAAACTGTCCCCAAACCTTGAGAGGTTCTTTCTCTGATTTCTCCTCTTCACCGCCGATATAAGGGATGAGATTCCCTACCATCTCAGGCCAATCCTTGAATGTCTTACCGGCACCGGAAATAGCCTGATAAGTACAAACGGAGATCTTCTTAATACCATAAGAAAGAAGCGGAGTTAAAGCAGGAACATAACTCTGGATAGAGCAGTTCGGCTTAACGGCAATGAAACCTCTTGTTGTACCAAGTCTCTTCTTCTGGGCATCGATGAGCTTTGCATGATCTGCATTGATCTCAGGAATGATCATAGGAACATCTTCTGTCCATCTGTTAGCTGAGTTATTTGATACTACAGGAGTCTCAAGCTTCGCGATCTTCTCTTCAAGAGCTCGTATCTCATCCTTCTTCATATCAACAGCACAGAATGTAAAATCAACCTGTTCGCAGTATTCCTCAATATTGTCAGTACCGTAAACAATAAGATTCTTAACATAATCAGGCATCGGACGGTCGATCTTCCATCTGTCCCCAACTGCCTCTTCATAAGTCTTGCCGGCGGATCTCGGTGAAGCACATACAGCAACACACTCAAACCACGGATGATTCTCCATCAGAGAAACAAATCTCTGACCTACATAACCTGTAGCACCAATAACGCCGACTCTTAATTTTTTGTCCATTTCTAAGATTTCCTGCCTTTCGAGTTGTACGTCCCACACGTACAATTGTATTTGTATGGCGTACATTATAGCATATCTTTTTTTGAAATCAATATTTACTCAAAATAAAAATTTTGAACATCAAAGTGGTAAAATATCGTTAGTTTTACAAGGTGTGAGGTATCAATGGAGACTTTCCCTGTTTTGGATAATTATTGCAATTACATGCTGGCTGTTCTTGGCAGATCGGAACTGACTGTCAAAGAGTACAGGTATGATCTGATTGCCTTTTTCCGGTTTTATAAACGGGATCACGGTCTTGCCGGCAAGGATGTCGAGTTTGATGAGATCGATATAAGTGATATTGATGAAGCTTTACTCGATAAGATTACAACAGATGATCTGCTTGTATTCCTCATATGGCTTTCGAGAGAACGCAATCTGTCAAATGCCTCAAGAGCAAGAAGAATTGCCACGTTAAAGAGTTTCTTTAAGTTCTGTCATTCTAAACGTCACATAATAAAATCCAATCCGGCCTATGATCTGGAAACTCCGAAGATAGGAAAGCGCAATCCAAAGTATCTTACGCTTGACCAGAGTACGGAACTTCTTGAACAGGCCTATAATTCACCTAAAGAATCAAGCGAACGCGATTATTGTATAGTTACGTTATTTCTTAATTGCGGAATGCGACTTTCTGAATTACGTGGGATAGATATAGATGATATACATGACGGAATACTTACTGTTGTCGGTAAAGGCAACAAAGAAAGAACTATATATCTCAATCAGGCATGCCTGGATGCCATAGATGAATGGATGGCAAAACGCGCAACGCTAAAGATAAAACCTGAACACAAAAAGGCCCTGTTTGTTTCTAAGCGCGGAACCAGAATTTCTGACGATATGATCCAGATAGTTATCAAGGATCTTATGATGCAGGCCGGGATCGATACAAAGGTATATTCTGTCCATAAACTTCGCCATACTGCTGCAACGCTTATGTATAAATATGGCAAAGTTGATATCAGAAACCTTCAGATGATACTTGGTCATCAAAGTGTATCAACAACTCAGATTTATACACATGTAGACGATGAACAGTTAAGGAAAGCTGTAGAAAGCAATCCTTTATCTTCCTTCAAACCTGAAGATCAATAAATCATCACCCTCTGGTTGCAGAAGGCTCAGCAGAAGTTGTTTCAGCCGTGCTCGGCATAAGGTCTGTCGTATCTGCGGCAGATTCCTCTGTCTGTGAAGGAACACTTTCTCCTGTTGAGTCAACAGGCTGCTGATCATCTATGGTAGATATCTTCTCATTATTATAGAAACTCTTGGAGATATCAGCATTAAGCGGATAAAAACCCATAGCCGTCATATACTTTTCCTGAAGAGAACCGGTCTCATAAAAAGAATTCTCATTTATAAGTTTCTCGTTAGAATAAGGAAGTTTGATTGCAGCCCAGCTTACGAGCATGATGATTATCGATACGATGATAATCTCAAATATAAGCAAAGGCGTTATCGGGAAAACATCCATATACTTCCTTATCGATGAAGACGAACTGTGTGAGTGTGTATCTGACGATATGAACTCAGCAACCTTAAATCCCTTTGAATCGATCTTCGACAGGATCTTCTCAAGCATGGAATTACGAGTGTATTCATCGAGAAGTCTGGGAGCAAAATTAAGATTATCCGGCAGAGGATACATTTCAACAATATCGTTTGCATTCTTAAGAAGGATGTCACCAAAGACATAGATAACATCTTCACCTGCAACAGATTCACGTTTGAAATAAATATCCTGATAGGACTTGATTATTGCATTCTCAGCCCTGGTAGTTTCTTTCGTTATATCAAAAACAGAAGGATAAACCATCGTAACGGTGGAATTATAAAAATCTTCTATGTTTTCCCTTGTAATGGCCTGATTCCACATCTCATCCATATCATTCACCCTCCTTTACTCTTGTGGGCTTCTTATTCACTCCGACATTATAAGAGAACCCTGACATCGGGTAGATATAACCGAGAAGAACAAAGAAAGCCGTGTATATGAGGAATACTATCCTGATCTGGTTCAGGGAAAGTGCAATATAATACACAGGTATCATAAAAATAATTCCACTGAACAGCGACAGTTCTGAAGCTCTCTTAAAGTTGATCCTTGCATTTTTACCTAAGATAAAATAGAGATCATATACATAAGTAAAGTCATGTATTCCTAAAGAAAAACCGAACAGAGCACAAGTAAGAACGAGCATCTTTGCTGTAGGAAGAAGCGCAAATGCAAGGAAACCGATAATAGCAGCTGTAGACTGAATAAGGACTCTGTTCCTTGATGTAAGCATATTTGAAAAACTAGTCTTAAGAATAAGCGCTGCAAATATAGCCATAAAGGAAGTCAGCAGATAATAGAATGCTGATGTCGCAAGTGAAATACCAACTCTGCCGAGGAAATTTGGTATGAAAATCAAGAGGAATGACAACATCATACCCAAAGTCACAAAAGTGGAAGTCATGAACTTCCCTGCCCTTGAATCCCTGAACAGATAAAGCCACTTGCTCAATGAGAGGAATGATTCTTTAACGACAGTATTGTTTCTCATGAAATAAACCATACCCAAAGAGGTAAGAATTAAAGTAGCACCACTGATAATAGCAACGATAAGCAATCCAAAACGCTCATAGCAAATTCCGGAAACAACACCGCCTACAGAAACGCCAAGGAAATATGCAGATGCCTGAATATTGTGTATCGTACGGTCCTCAAAATTCTTGTACCCGATCTTGCCTGCATTAAGTCTGTAATCTCTGAGGTAATCAAACGGCATACCGAAGCAGAAACCAATAGGAAGCATAAATGCCATCAGAACATAGGGATTATCAATCAAGCCTGCAAGAAGAGCAAAGAAATAGCCTACGGCAGTTATGAACATAAGAGCGATCCTTGAAGTAAGCTTGCTCTTAATCAATCTCTTTATGGAAATGAATCCAAAGAATCCAAAAGCAAAGAATATCACGCCAGCTGCTATAACAAGCTGGAATAACCAGGGATTCATGTCAGCAGAAAGGTGACTCTTGATAAATGACGGGTATATCAAAGGTATCATCGAAGCTCCAAGAGCCTGGAAGAATGACAGGAATCTGTTGGCATTAGGTCCATACATAACCAGGATCGGCACATTGCCTGATATTCCTTTGGTAATAGTAGATACAAGGAGATTGAGTTCAAATATAATTATTGCCATCGAAATAGCAATTGAGATGATCGTAAAGATCCAACTTAAAGACATTCCGTTAACAGATGACTCAAAATCAGACTTTACCATTCTAAGTTCAAGTATTCCGGCAACCGTATTATCGGAAGAGATAATGGGAGACACAGCAGCCACATAGTTTACACCCGAATCAAACCTGGTCGTGAAAGCAACCTGAGACTGATCAAAGCAGTTTATGTATTTCTCATTAGCGCCTGTCAGATAATATGGACCGACACTGTTAGTGTCTGTAGATGAATAGAATCTCAGGAATGAATCTCCAGCTTTCGTATAAATATCAACCAGATAGTCCTTGCCGTCAGCATATGAATACAAAGGAAGCTTGTAATCCATCCCCTCTGACATTTCTGTATATCCGAGCAAGGCCGAAGAACAAACAGAGATCTTCTGCATAGTATCAGCTCTCTCTGACTCAAGTGCTGTAACGTATGTTGATGCGAGCTGATTTGACATTACGAGCAGAACAACGAGCACAATAGAGAAGCAATACCCGATTGTGGAAGACATGAGTCTCTTCTCGCGGCTCTTCGTAGTCTCCCCTGCATTGGCACCTTTTCCCTGCTTTTTGCGGAAGAAACGAATAGCAACCTCCTGAAGGATGAAAAGAACAATACCTGCTGCAAGACAGATAAGAACAGCTACAAATATCCTGCTCTCAAGTTCGTCTCCAAGTTCAGACAGACCATTGAAAGTGCATTTATACTCAAAAACACCAATACACATTCCTGTATCATCCGTTATCGGGACAAGAACACTCTCGCTGTTGTCCTTCTTTATAACACACGGAGCAAAAGTCCCGGTAAGCCAATCAGAGATCTCAATGGAGGCAACTTCGAAGTCAGATGCTTCCTTACCATTGCTGAGAACAAGCGTAAGCTGACCGTTGAGATAACTGAACAAAGCATAATCTTCAGAAGACAGACTTTCCGAAGTTGTATCAGCAAGCATCAGATCGAATATACTGCTGTATCTTCCTGCAGCTGAAGCCGGATCAGCACGAAGTTCATTACCATCAACTGTCATCTTTATCAGGTCACTGACCTGATAGATCTTATTGTGAGTAATTGATTTAAACTCCTCTTCATACTGGAGTCTCATATGATGAACAGCAAAAGAAACTGATAAAACAGATATAAGCAATGAAACAATTATAAGGATTACCGCTCTGACAATACTATTAAAAACATCCGAACGGCCCTCAGCAAAATCACGTTTGTCTGCCATGGTTTATCTCCCATAAAAATAATTTTACAGTCTAATTATACAATAACTAAAAAAAAATAAAGATTACGATATCGGGACAAGTCCGATGATAAGAACAATAATTATCAGGACAGGCAGAACAAATTTATAATATGATTTTAAGAATGATGCCATCTTTATGCCCTTCCCGGTATTGCATTCAGCGAGAAAACGGTCAAATCCCCATCCTTTTGAATAAACACAGAACAAAAGAAAGATCAATGATCCGACAGGAAGAAGAAGATTACTTACAACAAAATCCTCGATTCCCATAATATTTTGTCCAAGAAGACTGAATCCGCTGAGAACATTGAATCCTAGAACACAAGGCATACCGGCAAATAAAATGAAAACAGAATTAAACAGGATAGCTTTCCTTCTTGTCCATCCGAAATTATCCATCAGACAAACTGTGATATTTTCAAAGACTGCCGTAATCGTTGAGAAACTGGCAAAAGTCATAAAGACGAAGAATAGAGCTCCCCATATCATTCCGCCTTTCATGTTTACAAAAATATATGGGAGTGTGACAAAAATGAGAGAGGGGCCTTGGGAAGGTTCAACATCATAACTGGAACATGCAGGAAAAATAATCAGTCCTGCCATAAGAGCAACAAAAGTATCAAGAAGACATATACGGAGAGATTCTCCTGTAAGGGTATTATCACGGCTCATGTAACTGCCGAAAATCTCCATTGCACCTATTCCGAGGCTAAGTGTAAAGAAAGATTGATTCATAGCTGAAGTAATGACTTTAAATACTCCTATATTTTTGACCGCGTCAAGATCCGGCAGAAGATAAAACTTAACACCTTCTGCCCCTCCTTCAAGGGTAACACTGTTTATTACAAGCATAATAATCAGCAAAAGGAGTCCTGCCATCATTATTTTTGTGACTCTCTCCAATCCTTTCTGGACACCAAAACACAAAACAGCAAATCCGCAAATGACAATAATAACCATGAAAACAGTCATCTCTACAGGATCTGAAAGAAGTTCATTAAAAACTTCTCCAACATCAGCAGAAACAGCCGGATTGAACTGTCCTGAAGCAAATTTCCAGAAATATGCAAGCATCCAACCCGATACGGTAGTGTAATACATCATCAGCAAATAACAACCTGCAAGACAGAACCATCCGTGAATATGCCATTTACTGCCCTTAGGCTCGAGATTTTTATATGCCTGAACACAAGTACTCTTACCCGCTCTGCCAATGGCAAACTCCATAGTTAGTATCGGAAGACCCATTATCACAAGGAAAATCAGATACAGAATAACAAAAAAGGCACCGCCGTTCTCTCCGGTAACATAAGGAAATTTCCATACATTCCCTATTCCGATAGCGCAACCCGCGCTGACAAGAATAAAACCAAGTCTGCTGGCAAATCCTTCTCTTGCGTTAGTCTTCTCCATAAATCACCTAAAAAAAATCCCCGATAAAAATCGGGGAAAACTGGTTGCGGAGGCGGGACTCGAACCTCGCGACCTCCGGGTTATGAGCCCGGCAAGCTACCAACTGCTCCACTCCGCGTGTCACAAAATGCACAATCCGGAATAATGGTGCTCGTGACCGGACTTGAACCGGTACGGATTTTACTCCGACGGATTTTAAGTCCGTTGTGTCTGCCAATTCCACCACACGAGCCTATCCGTTAAGTGCTTGACAATAATATCACCCAAGTTATGATATGTCAAGTTGACACAGAAATAACATTTGCATTTAAAAAGTAAGAGAATTACTATTATTATATCTAAATATATTTAGTACGAGGTGCATTATGTTGTTCAACAGTGATGACGATAAGAATAAGAAGCAAGACAGACTTATTCATGCTGATTCTGATAATGAGAATCTGACAGATGATGTCAAGCAGAATGAGAACTCCTTATTCGGCAAACCGAATGTATCAACAGATAAAGGACATGATTCCCTTTTTAACAGCAGTTACGATAACGAGATGGATGATGACTTTATCTCCTCTTCTTTCGCCGTATCGTTCAAGGCAAATGATGCTGTTAATACGGTTTCTGACAAATTGAAGGAGGAACAGGAACATCCTCAGGTTTCTGCAGGTGACCCTTTATCCTTCGAGGATGATCTTGAAGGTTTTGAATTTGATTCCAACATTTCGGCATTCAAGCCCCTTAATGCAGCTCCTTCCCCCGCACCGGAACATGTTGCAAAGAAGGAATCAGTTATCGTACCTCCTGTTGTTGAACCTGTAAAGCCTGCTGCTGAGGATAAACCTGACATCAAGGATCCTTTCGAAGGCATTGATGATATTACACCGCCAAAATTTACGGATGATGATAAGGATTTCCTTGATATGGCCGGCATGTCAGATTCAAAAGAAGATAAGCTGTTCAAATCCGGAGAGGATCTTGACTTTGCAACATCTTCCAAAGATCAGAAGAAGAGTCCTTTCGCTCATTCTGAAAAGCCGGCTGAAGCACCTGTTTCCAAGGATATCGATATTCCTTCCTCTAATAATCAGAAGGAAGCTGATACAGCACCGATCAAAACATACGGAACAGTATCTTCAGGCGTCAATGCTTTTAAGAAGACTGAACCTGTAAAAGAAACACCTAAAGAAACAAATAAAGTTCCGGAGATCAAACCTGAGCCTGTTAAGGAACGTCCAAACTACGCTCCCACAGAAGTGCTTAAGGATCAGTCACCTGCTCCTGCGCCTGCTGCCGGAGAGACTGAAGTACTTAAGCCGCAGCCCATGGCACAGACACAGGCTCCCGTACAGGAACAGAAGAATCAGAAGGCTGCAGCCGCTGCTGCACCTGTACTCGTTCCTGTTCCGTCAGCCGGCGAGACAGAAGTATTAAAGCAGCCTGAGCAAAATCCTTTCCAACCTAAGAACCAGGCCGTAAGACCTGCTTCAACTGAACCGGTAAAGAGAGTAAGACCCGGCGCTGTTGAGAAGAAAGCTCCTGTCGCACCTGCTCCGGAGAAAACATCCGCTGCAATCGAGCCTGTATCTCAGGTCAACTCCAAAAAGAAGCGTAAAGAACCCAAGGCAAAGAAAGATCCGGGAAAGGGCGGTCTTATCACTCTTGCTGTTGTCATCGCAGTTTTCCTTGGTGTATTCCTGCTACTCGATAATCTTGATAAGATAACTAATGCTTTCAAGGGAGATAATCCGATACAGACTATTGAGACATCTTCAAAAGATACGACTGAAGATGCCACTACTGAAACAAGCGCTGTAACAGAGTCATCTCAGACTAAGGAAACGACAGAGGCAACTACTGCTGCCACAACAACTGAGGCAACTACTACAACTGAAGCTACGACAGAAGCTACCACAACAACTACAACAGAGGCTACAACCACAACAACTACTGAAGCGACAACTACTACAACTGAGGCAACAACCGCAGCTACAACTGCTGCTACGACAGCTGCCACAACAAGCAGTTCTGGCGCAAGAGTTGTTAATATGGGAACTCAGATCCGTCACTTCAAGAGAGAGGACGGAGGATTCAGATTTGACGTTATCTTTACTAATAACACCAGCACAGATGCAAGTCTGTCAGCATCACTTAGCAATCTGAAGATCACTCTGTACTCCAGTTCAAGCATTACAAATGTTACATCTGACGGTTTCACATTCTCACATTCCGGCAAGACATACACCTGCTCCCCCATCGATCAGATAATTCCTGCAGGCGACAGTGTTACGATCAGGATTCATGTATCCACATCATCCAGACCCGGACATTACGGATATAACTCAGCTGTATTCAACTGGACATAAGAATTGATTTGTTCTGCACAATAAAATAGCGTCACACCAGTGACGCTATTTTTTATACTACTTAAAAAGGTCCTTATTTCTCGATCTTCATTCCTGACAGGAATGCATTAATGAAGCCGTCAAGATTACCATCCATAACACTGTCAACATCAACAACCTCATAACCTGTCCTGTGATCTTTTACCATTGTATACGGGCAGAAAATATAAGATCTTATCTGGCTTCCCCATGCAATCTCCATCTGGTTGCCCTTCAGGTCTTCGATCTTCTCCATCTGTGCAGCCTGAGCAAGAGCGTAGAGCTTTGCCTTAAGCATCTTCATACAGGTTTCTCTGTTCTGTACCTGTGAACGTTCTGACTGGCAGGAAACAACAACGCCGGTGGGCTCATGAGTCATTCGAACAGCCGTATCAGTCTTATTGATATGCTGTCCGCCCTTACCTGTAGCTCTGTATGTATCTACCCTGACATCCTTCATATCGATCTTGATATCAATAGTATCATCAAGTTCAGGCATAACTTCACATGAAGCAAAAGATGTATGCCTTCTTCCGGACGAATCGAAAGGAGATATTCTGACAAGTCTGTGAACTCCAAGTTCAGATCTTAAGAATCCGTATGCATTCTCCCCACAGATCATTACCGAACAACTCTTGATGCCGGCAACATCTCCTTCAAGATATTCAAGTTCCTTTGTCTCGTATCCGTGAGATTCAGCCCATCTGAGATACATTCTGTAAAGCATTGACACCCAGTCCTGAGCTTCTGTTCCGCCGGCACCTGCATTAAGCGTAAGGATCGCATTATTCTTGTCAAATTCCTGGGTAAGAAGGGTCTCAAGCCTCATCTTCTCGAATTCTTCTTTGAGATCTCCTAAACCTGACTGCAATTCTTCAAGAGAATCAAGATCCTCTTCCTCATTGGCAAGTTCGCATAAGGCAAGAAGGTCTTCCCTGTCGTTATACAGTTTATTGAAACTGTCGACCTTCTTCTGAAGCCTTGACAGATTTGTCTGAAGTGATTGAGCTTTATCGACATCATCCCAGAAGCCGGGCTCCTGCGTTCTGGCTTCAAGCTCGCTTATCTGAGTCTGAACATGATCGATATGAAGAGAATCCTTCAATGTGAGGATCGGCTCCTTCAGAGATTCCAACTCCAGTCTGATATTGTCAAATTCAAGCATATTTATTTTCCTTCCCTGATATCGGCCACAAAATCCTTCATTCGGATAACAGCCTCTTTAATATCGTCAATTGATGCAGCATAACTGATTCTTACATGGTATTCGCCGCACTCACCGAAAGCTTTACCCGGAACGATAGCAACTTTCTTCTCAAGCAGGAACCTCTCGCAGAATTCATCCGACTTGATGCCAAGCCCTTCGATCGAAGGAAATGCATAGAAAGCGCCATAAGGAGTAAAACATTTTAATCCTGCATCCTGCAATCCTTTGAGAAGAACTCTTCTTCTGTGATTATACTCATTACGCATCTCTTCAATGCACGAGTCACCATTAAGAGCTGCTTCGATTACAGCAAACTGTGCAGTTGACGGAGAACTCATAATACAATACTGATGAATCTTAGTCATCGCTGCTATAAGCTGCTTAGGACCTACGCTGTATCCGATTCTCCAACCGGTCATAGCATATGACTTTGAGAATCCGTTGATCATTATTACTCTGTCACGCAGTTCGGGGAACTGGATGAGCGAAGCAGGTTTATCAGTAAGATAGTTAAGTTCGCAATACAATTCATCGGATATTACAACGACATCAGGATGTCTGAGGAGCACATCCCTTATCCCCATAAGATCCTCATGAGTCATTATGGCTCCCGTAGGATTACTCGGGTATCCTAAAATGATGTATTTTGTTCTGTCAGTAATTGCTGCTTCAAGTTCTTCTGGAAGGAGTTTATAGTCATTCTCTTCCTTAGTGGATACAACAACAGGGACACCATGAGCAAACATAACAGTTGCCTTGTATGCAACAAAACACGGTTCAACTATGATAACCTCATCTCCGGGATTGATCAGAGATCTTGCAACAAGGTCAAGCCCTTCACTTCCGCCGACGGTGATCAGTATCTCATCTTTTGGTGAATAATCAACCCCATACCTTCGGCTGATATAATCACAAATAGCCTGTCTGGATTCCAGATATCCCGAATTCGGAGAATAATGTGTATATCCTTCTCTTAATGAATTAATGCCTGATTCCCTGATACTCCAGGGGGTAACAAAATCCGGCTCACCGATTGACAGTGAGATAACATTCCCCTTCATCTCGTTTGCAAGATCAAAGAACCTTCTGATAGCTGAAGGAGGAACACTATTAACAACGTCAGAGATCTTATTGCTATAGTCGATCATAAGATTACAGCCTGCCTGTCGTCAGAATCAGAAAGATCAAACATTATGCCGTTCGCCTTATATTTCTTAAGAATAAAATGAGTTGTGGTCGACAGAACGCCTTCCTGTGTAGCAATTTTCTGGTTTACGAAGTTTGCAATATCACGAAGGCTCTTATCCTCATAGATTACCATAAGGTCAAATCCTCCGGACATGAGATAACAAGCTGAAACCTTATCATATCTGCTGATGATGTTTGCAACCTGATCATATCCCTTACCTTTGATAGGCGTAATACGGACTTCGATCATTCCGATACAATGTTCAGGAAGCTGCTTCTCCCAATTGATATTTGTCGTATATCCCAGGATTATCTTCTCATCCTGAAGGTATTTGATCTCGTTATTAACTTCTTCTTCCGTGACACCAAGTCTTACGGCGATATCATCGGCAGACAGCTTGGCATCGTTCTCGATAAGTCTTAACAATTCGATATGATCGATCATGGTAATTCTCCTTATGTATAAAACAACTCACCCGGAGCACAAGTAATTAACTCATACTGCGGGTGAGTTGTAAAAGTCGTCAGATACGGGCTACGCCTGTGTCTCTTGCAGCCTGTGCAACAGCAGCAGCAACAGCTTTGCCTACTCGTCTGTCGAAAGCATCGGGAAGGATATACTCAGGATTGAGTTCCTCGTCAGATACGATGCCGGCAATAGCATTTGCAGCTGCGATCTTCATCTCATCATTGATATCAGAAGCTCTTACATCGAGAGCACCTCTGAAGATACCCGGGAAAGCAAGAACGTTATTAACCTGGTTCGGGAAGTCGGATCTTCCAGTAGCCATGACAGCAACACCGGCCTTCTTTGCCTCATCAGGAAGGATCTCAGGTGTGGGGTTAGCACATGCAAATACGATAGGATCCTTTGCCATAGTAGCAACCATGTCGGCTGTCAGTACACCGGGAGCGGATACACCGATAAATACATCTGCACCAACAATAACATCCTTAAGGCTGCCGGCCTTCTTCTCGGGGTTAGTGATCTTAGCCATCTCTTCCTTAGCGGGATTAAGTCCGTCTCTTCCTTCATAGATCGCACCCTTACGGTCGCAGAGGATAACATTCTTAAGACCGCGGGAGATAAGGAGCTTTGTTATAGCTGTAGCTGCGGCACCTGCGCCGTTAACAACAACGTGGATCTCTTCCATCTTCTTGCCTACGATCTTAAGAGCATTTGTAAGACCTGCAAGAGTGATAACAGCTGTACCGTGCTGGTCATCATGGAAGATCGGGATATCGACATCAGGTCTCTCCTTGAGTTTCCTCTCGATCTCAAAACATCTGGGAGCAGAAATATCCTCAAGATTAACTCCGCCGAAAGAACCTGCGAGAAGTGCTACTGTCTCAACGATCGTATCAACATCCTTAGATCTGATGCAAAGCGGGAAAGCATCAACATCTGCAAATGCCTTGAACAGAGCACACTTTCCTTCCATAACCGGCATACCTGCTTCAGGTCCGATATCACCCAAACCAAGAACAGCTGTTCCGTCAGTTACAACTGCAACAAGATTATGTCTTCTTGTATATTTGTAAGAGAGATCCACATCTTTCTGTATTTCAAGACAAGGCTCTGCAACACCGGGAGTATACGCAATTGAAAGCTCCTCTTTTGTACCAACAGGTGCAGTTGCGATAACCTCGATCTTGCCCCCCCATTCAGCATGCTTCTGAATAGCTTTTGATTCATTTGCCATAATATTGACCTCCATTAATTAACTTTGCCCGTATATTTTATATTTATTAATGAAAAAAAACCACAAAAAATAATTAAATTTATTTATCCATTGTGTACTGAATTGCACAGAATCTGGCCGCCACAAGCATATACCAGCCCGACAAAGCGCTGTTGAGCACATAATAAGCGGTTTGAGACAGGAGCCCTACCAATGACACAAGAATTCCAAGAACGAGATAGATCAGGTACAATCCGCATATATCTCTCATTATCATCAGGTACTTTCCCTTTGTCCTTTTGATGATTCCTGTGACCGATTTGATGAGGCCCTCGTCGCCGGACATATAACAAGGAACTATTGTGCACATAAAAGGTAATGCGAGAACAAACAGAAGCAACAGATATACGGCACAGAAGAACATAGGAACAATTACCGCTGAAATAAAGATGCATAAGATGATATACCTGCCAATAAATCTGTTAACCGGCAAATATAAACCGTTTCTTGCCTGCCTGAAATAACGGACTTCCAGACCGCAATATAAAGCCGCGATCAGAATTGAAATGAATAAAACAGCAAAAGAAATACCGATAAAATAGTAATTCTCACGGGTAAAAGGCACTTCGAGCATCTCCTCGGTAATCTCTTCCGAGTTCATTATCGTTGTAAACCAGTCCTCAAGAGCCGTAAAATCAAAGTATGATGTCGGAAGGAAATGAGGGAAAGCCCTTAATAACACTACCAAAAGGCATAGGATCTTCGATACTACTCCCCCGCCGAGATCGTCTGTATTAAGGTAAAAACCTGCCCATTTCCTGAAATTGCCGAATGTCACAATAAAACACCTTTGAAAAAATCTATATACTATAATATTATACTACCGAAAAAATATAAACATTTGGATGGTGAATAAATGAGCAATTTTAACGTAAACCCTGATCTTCTGTGTGTTATCCCTCCTGAATTGCACAGAGTCGAGGATATAACAAAGATTCTGGATTCTCACCCTGAGATCCGTTTTGTATCACTTGTTGCAGTAGACCTTGCAGGCAATGATACTGATGAGAAGATACCGATTGCCGATTTCCACGATAACCTGACAAACTACCTTAATGGAGAAGCCGTTCAGACAGACGGCTCTTCGGTTGTCCTTCCCGGTATTGCTACATTGAATGACGGTAAGGTCGATCTTATCCCCGATCCTGATGTTGTATGGTATATCGATTACAACTACGAACATATAGATCCTGTAACAGGGATTCCGGTCGGAACTCTCAGGATCCCCTCATTCCTGGAACACAACGGCAAGCCGGTCTGCTCCAGATCTATACTTAAGAAGAGTGCTGAATTCTTCGAGAACGAGATTACAGAGATACTGAAGAAAAAACCTGATCTTTGCTCAGAAATGGGCTTTGAGATCGATGAACTTGAGAAGATCAACCTCATTATGGCTACAGAACTTGAATTCTGGGTCAATTCACCTGACGAGAAGATCAGCACAGAGCAGCTTACGATCTCACAGGAACTTCAGGAACAATATTGGAAGAGAACGAAGGGCGTCGTAAGGACTGCATTAGAGCAGGTCATTCTCCTCCTCGACCGTTACGGTTTTAATCCTGAGATGGGTCACAAAGAAGTCGGAGGTGTTAAGGCTGCCATTTCTTCTTCAGGAGATTTTCATTTCATCATGGAGCAGCTTGAAGTTGACTGGAAGTATTCTGATGCACTCCAGGGTGCCGACTATGAATTATGTGCCAGAATATTCATCAAAGAGATATTCAGACTTCACGGACTTGATGTCAGCTTCAATGCTAAGCCTCTTTTTGGTGTTGCCGGCTCCGGCGAGCACACGCATGTAAATGCAGTTGCTTTCCTTAAGAACGGTAAAAAGGTCAATCTCTTTGCACCCGCAGACATGAAGACTGATTATTTAAGCAGGATAGGATGGGGATCATTATTCGGGATCATGAAGCATTATGATCTTATCAATCCTTTCGTGTCTTCTTCCACTGATGCTTTTAACAGACTCCAGCCTGGATTTGAAGCTCCGACACACTGTGTAGCTTCTCTCGGAATGAATGTTTTAACGCCGTCGCGTAACAGATCAGTTCTTCTCGGCGTTGTAAGATCTGAAAACAAGAAAGCTGTTACAAGATTCGAATTAAGATCACCCAACCCTCATACCAACACTTATCTGTGTCTTGCTGCCATATATCAGTGCATGATCGATGGAATCGAATTTATGGTAAACAAGAATATGACAACAAAACAAATGGAAGAGGAATTTACAAAACCTTATGGTTCTGAAGGTTTGTACCTTGACAGTGACAGGCTGTACAGATGTGAGGAGGATATCTTCGAATCAATGACAAGCGAGGAACGCGACCGCCTGTTCGGCAAGCCCGCCGCTACTGTATATGATTCAATGAAGGTTCTTGCAGAACACAAGAATGTTACGAGCATCCTCTATGCGGGTGATGTATTTGACAGGATCATTCTGGATTCTTATGCAAGAGCCATGCTCGACAGGTGGGAAATGGAACTTCGCGAGAGAATTATCCCCGAGAACAGAGCCAATATAAGGAACTGCACCAAGAAACATACGGAAAGCAATTCTTATGATGACAGATTATGGGACGATATCAGTTCCATCAAATCATATCTTGCAAAGACAACAGATGAATCAGTCTGCTTATTCGATAAGATCAAAGAAGCGATCAACAATAAAGACTTGGCTGAAGTATCAAAACTGCAGATTGAGATGAACACTAAGATGAACGAACTCCGTATGATGTACAGGGATTACTGCAATAATCAGATCACTTAAGGAAGTGCATTACCTTAAGTCCTGATCTGTCAGATATCTCCCTGGCTTCTGCTTCTGTTATCTTACGGATGATTACAGCATCACCATATTCAACGATCTCGTGATCGGCAAATACTGATCTGTCTATATCGCCCCAGAAGATGAAATCACACTTAACTTCATCATAAGGGATTACGACACTGCCTGAAGATATGATCCAGGGACGGACGAATTCACTTTTTTTGCATGCAGCAAGTTCTATTACATCTCCGCAGACAGCAGATGCTGTAGGTCTGCTTCCTGCGCCCTTGCCATAGAATAAAGTCTCATCGACAAAATCACCTTCGACGGTAACACAGTTAAACACGTCATCGACAATACCAAGAATCTTGGACTTAGGAACAAAATGAGGCATAACATATACACAGCACCTGTCTTCGATCCTCTTGAAGAAAGCAATAAGTTTGATCTGACAACCAACTTCCTCTGCAAAATTGATGTCATCAAGTGTTACTTCAGAAATACCGCGTGTCTGAATGTCATCCGGCGAGATATAAATCCCCTCCATTGCAATAGTCGACAAGATCGACAGCTTACGCTGAGCATCAATACCCTCGACATCAGCAGTAGGATCAGCCTCTGCAAAGCCATGTGACTGGGCACGTGCAAGTGCTTCCTCATAAGAGATACCCTTATGCTTCATGGAAGTAAGAATGTAGTTTGTAGTACCGTTAACAATACCACAGATCTTCAAAATATTATTTGCGGCAAGGCATCTGTAAAGAGGTCTTATTATCGGGATACCGCCGCCGACAGAAGCTTCGAACAGATAAGAACAGTTGTTATCATGAGCAATCTGCAAGAGTTCCGGGCCCTTAGTGCTGACAAGTTCCTTATTACTGGTTACAACAGACTTGCCACAAGACAAAGCCCTTTTTGTGAACTCATATGCGATCTTTGCGCCGCCGATCGTCTCGACGCAGCAATCCACCTCAGGATCGTTAAAGATCACATCCGCATCATGAATTACAAGATCAGCAAAAGGACTGTCAGGAAAATCGCGAATATCAAGGATATATTTAATATTGATCTCTTCCCCGCACTTTACCTTTATATTCTCTTTGTTGGCAGACAGAACTTCTGCAGTACCGCAGCCAACAACACCAAAACCTAATATTGCAACATTAAACATTTGTAACCTCCGTGACTATTCCCTTATTCGCGGCTTAATATACTGCAGTTGCGAACGCCGGTGATCTTGCCGATATCAGAAATGATATCTTCGACAGATCCGAGAATTGAGCCTGCATCAAAAGATATGGATATATCTGCAAGCCCGTTAATGGGAATATTCTGATTAATTGTAAGGATATTAGCTTTATATCCCGAAATAATATTGATGATCTGAGACAGGATCCCGGGGAAATTTTCCACGCTGAAAAGAATAGTAACCTTGCGTCCCAGATCAGCATAAAAAGGAAGTATTGTATCCTTATACTTATAGTAAGCAGATCTGGACAGTTCCATCTCCTTGCACGCATTATTAATGGATGGAGACTCTCCCGTATTAAGTCTTCTCTTAACTTCCATTACCTTAAGAAAAACCTCAGGAAGAACACTTTTCTCTACAAGAAAGTATTCGACTTTGTCATTTTCCATTATCGTGCCTCTGCCTCAAAAAAATTACGCTTCAACTGTTCGTCTATGGCGTACAATTGTCTGCGCTATGAAATCATAGCACAATCATAACAACCTTTCAACCATTGCATTTAAAGCTTTCCCACGATGACTGATGCTGTTTTTGACCTGAGGGTCCATTTGCGCAGTTGTCATTCCGAATTCAGGAACATAGAAGATAGGATCGTAACCAAAACCGTTACTTCCGGACGGGTGATCCTGTAAGACTCCGCAGCATTCTCCTCTGACCGTAAACTCAGTCCCGTCAGGTCTTACCACTGCAATGGCACACACAAATCTTGCTGTCCACTCATCCTTTGGAACGTCTTTGAGCATCTCATAGATCTTTGCAAACTTCTCTTCATAAGTTGAATCCTCACCACAGAATCGAGCGGAATATACGCCGGGGGCACCGTTTAAAGCATCAATACAAAGGCCGGAATCATCCGCCATTACATAACAATCAGTAAACTGATGAACAGTCCTCGCCTTGATCAAAGCATTCTCTTCGAATGTCTCTCCGTCTTCAACGATCGTGGGATCTATGCCTTCAGACTTCATGGATACAGCTTCAAAATCTGTGCCATCCAGGACTTCGTTGATCTCTCTGACCTTATCTTTATTTCCGGTTGCGATTATTATTTTCATAAAAGCCTCCATGCTTTAGGATACATATTTTTAACTGATATGCCGTTGATCTTACCAAGACCTAAAGGAAAATCTTTTACAGATATTACAACAGTTCCGTTTGATTTAACGCTTCCGAACCTGTCATCTTCAAGGAAAATCGTCTCCCCTTTCAGATACTTTTCAAGTTCGATATCATCTCTGTCAAAAGATATTATCGAATCATCTCTTATCATCTTGCGGTTAAGCGTTAACGGAAAACTGTTGGAAGGAACAAACAGATGATCAGTCCTAGTAGTCTTCAGCTCTCCGATAAACAAACCTGACTTTACTATTCTAAGCCCGTCAAACAGCCTGAAATCAACCGGCATAAGATACAGACCGCTTCCATTGACCATCAGACTTGAAATGCAGCATTCTCGTAACGCCTTAAGTCCATCATCGTTGATGAATTCTCCGAGATACCTCATGATCTTATCCAAACTCTTATTAAGAGAAGAGCTTTTCGGCGCAACAGGAGTAAGATCATAAACTTTAGTAACAGTCTTTGACGTATTTTTCAGATGGACACAGAAATGACCGTCTCCCTCTGCTTTATGAGGCCATATTCTCATAAATCCTTTGTCATCATGTGATATTCCTTTTATCTCCGGATGAGGGATAATAACAAAATCTTCATTCTGTTCAAGGAATCTGTTGATTAACTGTTCATCTTCAATCTCGGCAAAAGTGCAGGTTGAATATACGATCTCGCCTCCCGGCTTAAGACACTTTGCCGCTTCAGTAATTATCTCAAACTGCAGTTTTGACACCTCTTCAGGACCATAATCCTCCCAGCTTTTAACAGCTCTCGGGTCTCTTCTGAACATGCCTTCACCTGAACATGGAGCATCAATCAGGATCTTATCAAAAAAACCGGGAAGTTTTGCTGCGATCCTTTGAGGGGATTCATTTAATATTATGCAGTTGGTAATACCGCTCCGCTCAATATTCCTGTTTAAAGCCTTTGATCT
>Ga0247611_10002503_pt1 | contig 29487 bp, 36 predicted proteins | sample 177DNAGHGhighgp2_FD_192422 | JGI IMG/M metagenome (GOLD analysis project Ga0247611, IMG submission 192422) | Sheep rumen microbial communities from Palmerston North, Manawatu-Wanganui, New Zealand - 1770 DNA GHGhigh gp2 | ecosystem: Host-associated > Mammals > Digestive system > Stomach > Rumen... | reverse complement strand
TCTATGTATGGCAATAGCCATACGGTTATGTCTTAAAGTTTACTCTACACCCCCCGTAGAAAGGATTGGGTATAGAAAATCCTCACCCAGTTTCACAACTAAATGAGGATTAATTGTTATAACTATGAATTATGACAATCTGTTATGATTGAAATGGCTTTGTACCTCGAACAGGAATCGAACCTGCACTCCTTACGGAAAGGGATTTTAAGTCCCTCGTGTCTACCTATTCCACCATCGAGGCTTGTACCTACCACATTTCACAACGTAGTAGGTATACAAACATTAACCAAATAAACTATTAAAACAACATGAATGCGATAACTGCACACGCACATACCACAGTTATCGCTTCTAAATACCTATTGAATTTTGTTATCCTTTTCAATTCCAATGCTGCAATATTATATTTAGTCATCCACATATTCTTTTCAGCAGTTACTGAAAGAACACTCTCTTTGGACAACTTTAACTCTTCTTTTCCTTTCATTAATTCATTACTCAATGCAACAATCTTTTCATCATTCTTAACGATGATGTCACTTAATTGTAATTTGGTCTTTTTCATAAGACCTTCTTTTACTTTTGTTTCCATATTATTCAAATTCTATATTAGTATCACTATTATTATCTTCTTCTTGAATAACATCAACATCATCGTAATCGTTGTCTAATAGTTGTTCGTCGATGTCAACAGAATAGTTATCAATATCTTCCATATTTGTAATTTTGATACAAATATAAGAATAATATTCATAACTATTCTGCCTTTTAGGAATTTTAACAAATGTTAAATTTCAGATATGTCCTCAAACATTATTTGATTTACTACTTTGTAGATATACAAGCAAGTCACCTCATTGTTATCTATTTTACCAAAGTAGAAACCATAGTTTGGATATACAAATTTAATACTAACATCGCCTTTTGTTACAGTAACGTCAGCATCAGTATCAACAACTTCATTGATAAACTTATCAATAATATTTTCGATAAGTCTATCATCATAGCTATTGAAGTCTGTAGTATCCATTTGCAAGATATATTTATCTTGCTTTTTGGTTACTACATGCAGCTTTCTAATTTTAGTTTCTTCGTTTTCCATTGTATTGAACATTCATTTCTTTACAAATCTGTTTACTTATCTCTTCTCCCAAATATTTACGGTATTCTTTACCAGTTTTAGAAGAAGTCTTAACAATAAAGCAAGAACCGGTTTTACCTATATAAATAGGATAATTCTTATTATCACTATCTTTATAAGTAAATTTAGTCTTGGTAGGTTCACTCTTAGTACGAGAAGTAGAAGTGGCGACAAATGTGTCACCACTTCTTGTGTATGATTGTGCCATACCTATCATAGGTAAGCACATCATTATGAGAAGAAGAATTACTTTACGCATTGTTTTTAGCTTCAAGATACTCGTCAACTGATATGTTATATTGGTGAGTCCAATCTTCACTTTCAACATCATAATTGATATTTATTTCATTTTGAGTGTTTAGTACTCTTAATACCTTAACACTACCTTCAATGAGCTTTTTATCTTTAAGAGCATCAGATACTCTCAAGATATTTGTTACTGTGTCAACATCTATGTCTTTTGGCTCATAGAACTTACGAGTTTCTTCTAAGAGTTCTTGTATTACAGGACCTCTCCACCCATTTACTTCTTCTACAAGAAGAACATCGGTAACAAGATTAATTAGAGTTTCATTACGGGTCACTGATAATAAAGCAGCGACCATTTTCTTTGTTGGTTTCATTTTTTCTATCTCCTATTATTTAATTTATACTGCAAGGGCAACTGGTTTACCCTTATAATTGTTCTTTCTGAAGTTGAGCTCAGCCAGTTTCTGAGCTTTCTCTAGAGAGTGTGCAAAGCACACAATCTGAGACACCTTATCAGATACCTCAGATGATACAAAGATGTATAGTTTCATAGCTTACTTATTATTTTAAGTGAAACTATGAGCGCTATCAATACGAACAATGTAATGACAGCTATATATACACACTGCGGTACTGCTTCTTTTATCTCGTGCTCGAAAGCACAAGTGAGCACCATGAATAAGAAGCATAGAATCTTCATGATGTTTTTGATTGTTTTCATCTTTGTTGTTTAATAGTTAATTACTTTAAATTCTTAGATAGTTATTCATAGTTCATAATCCACCTATTTAAACTGTCTAACAACTCATTATATCCATTTCTCTCTAAGTCTTTTTCCAAATTACCATACTTATAACTATTACCATAAATAGTATTTTCGGCAATCTCCTCCAAACCCTCGAGAAATTCAATATATTTAAGCTTATCTTCATTACACTCTCTATACCATTTCATGGTATCAGTAGTATTATAAAGATTATTTTGTAGAGTAAACACATCTTCGCTAAGACGTGCTATAGATACTTCAGCTCTTATCCACAACACCGTTGTAGATAGAGCAACACCTAAAAGAATTATAATAAACTTTTTCATAATTATAATATTTATTACCCCAACAACGACTGCATCTACCTTGCTTCACACTTAGTGCTTTGATATTGCTTAGTAGTTACAATCGTTGAGGGGCAATGTTTATTTAAATAGAAGGTCATCATCATTAAACCCATCCCAAAACTCATCCCAATCAAATGGTCTAAAATCTCTGGTATTTGGGTCATATGACCTTACAATCTCATTATCTTCAGCCCAAGCATTTAATTCTTTATCACGCCCAACTTCATAAGCATAATATGAATTAAAATCACGTCTTTTACGTCTTATATTTCTACCTTCTGCGGCACTACGTGCCACATAATAGGTATTTTCAAAGAGCTTACGCTCTTTATCATTCAATTCATATTCTTTTATGAAAGCCTCACGAGTATTAGGAGTAATACCTTCAAGAGCAGCTTGAATAGCTATTTCTTGAAGTTGCTTATTTCTCTTTTCAATAAGTTCATGTTCTTCCCATGCCAACATTCTGTCAACTGCTACATCATAGTCAGCAGTTTGACAATTCTGTTCTTGAAGTTCATCCTCCTTAGAAAAAGGTGCTTCATATTGAAGCCAACCTAGTTCTATCATAGAGTAACTTTTATTATCTTCCCTATCATTTAAGATAGTGAATAGATTTGCGTATTCCACTATTGTGGAAACGCTTAATCCCTCTCTCGAGTACGCAAGTAATTCATTAAGAACATCTTGCGTATCACTAAGCGTTGCTATAAGCTCCGCTTTTCTAATTTCCTTTTGTTCTTTATTCATAATTATGTTGTTTTAAATAGTTACTTAATAAGGTAGGTCTTCCAACCTACACGGATTGTGTATTGACATGGGCTTCAACAGAGCAATCTTCTATGATATGTTCACCACTCTTATCACTAATAACATAACATACTTGAAACTTAGTGAATGCATCTTTTACATTGATAATACTATTAGTATCATTAAAAACGTTCTGTATTTATAGAGGCTTACGACTCTCATTACTATTAGTAATGGCTACATTAAAGATAATTATATAAAGTAGAGGAACACCCTGGCGATATAGGTTAAATTACATGGTTAAACATGTGTTATAGGGTGTTCCTCTTTAAAGTCTGTACTGCTGCAATTTGTACTATGCAATGTAAGGGAGATAGCAGTAACTCTCCTGCATTAATTGTACAACATGAGTTATTTAAGCTACTACCAATTCCGATAAATCATATTCGCGACTACTATTATCAGAAGGATTTGCTAAGGACTTGCAAATATCAGTAACACTATAGATATTCTCTTATTTCATCACTTTAGTGCACATAGTGATTAATCAGCCCTAATTCATATAATATAACATAAACACTATGAGGGGAATTACTAATATTATCTTTACGATGACAACTCCGAGGATGACCCCTCTATCTGCTCGAAGTATATTATTATTAATTTTATAAGTTAGTTCTATTCCATTTGTAAATTCTACTGGAATAGCAAGAGTAATCTGTGTTCCGCACAGATGTTTGACACTAGCCTCCCCGTAGGAAAGAGTAGCATGACTAGCTACATTTCTTCTACGGGGCGGCTATTTCTTTATTTAGTTAGAGCTTTTAGTTCTCTGTAAGTAAACACTTTGTTTGCCACATTTTGAATGTAGCAAACACCATAGCGTCCCCCGTATTCATTTATACAGAGGACATCAACGTTGTTCCCACTAACTTCTATGTCCGTGGGAACATAATTATTGACAGCCAAATCATGCTCATAGGCATAATTTATTGCCTTTTGAGCCAGCTTTTGTATTTTATTATTATTTATTTTCATTTTGTTTATTTATTAAAATTAATAAATAGGATTATTAGGTATAACACCTCTCGTAGTTCCAAAACGAGTATGGTCTTTATTTTAACTCCCGACCATAAAAGGAGCTATAGTTTGTTTACAACTCCATGTTGAGCATGAAATTATAAATCTTATTATTAGTGTCGAAGTTCAACATGTCGAAGATTTCGTAGTCTTCGACATACTTGCCTAAATAAGTCCTAATGTTGTTCATTAGGGCTTTTAATATGTTACATACTCTGTCATACGACAGTTTTTTTAGCTCATCTTGACGAGCTATTATTAGCACTTGTTGCACCCCTGCTTCGGGGGAGCTATACTCATAGTACTGGTTTTCTACCTCTTCAAGGATTTTAAATAATTGTTTCGTAGTCATATCGTTTTTATTTTTAGTTAATGATTTGTAACTATAGTAAGAATTGAACTTACTTCTATTACTACAATATGTATTATAGTAATCGCACTACCATTAGTGCTACATAGTTTGTACTGCAATTATAATTATAATTCTGTATGGCAGTATTTATAACAGAATTATGACCTTATTAGAAGTATTTATTAGTTTAGTATAAGGTTTAAGACCTAAACCAATAGTTTCAAACGATATTCTAATTGATATTAGAATAAAAGAAATAAATCATTCTGTTGAAACGGCAGTATGATTTATAATTGAAGTGGGAGTTGTAGGATTAGGTGGGAGTGTAAGTGTGGTGACTGTGACAGTACCCTTTCCATCTACTTCTTCATCCACCTCTTCATCATCAAGACAAATATCTTAATGACTTATTTGTTCATTGAGATTAAAAACAAATGCAACATCACTCAATGAACATTGGTCATCGCTTATCGCTTAATCGACAACGACGACCGTTTTGTTGTTGCAAAACAAGACTATTAGTGGAATGAGCATTGTTAGTATGTAAAACAAGACTACTAGTGCATTGAGTTTTACCTATTTTAACGAGCCTTGCAAGCGTGGCGCGGTGGCGGTTTGGGTCTTGTATTGTGCTCACTTTTGTAGTAAGCAAAAAAATCAAATGTAGGGTGGCGTTCCCTACATTTGATTAGACGGCTCCGAAAACTGCTGCGTTCTGTGCCGCACTTTTAGCTAACTTCTCGTTAGCGGCTTCTTTTACTCTTTCGTCGGCTCTTTCCTGAAGTTTTGAGGCTATTGCCTCAAACTTCTCTAGCGAAATAGACGCTTGATAGTTTCTTACTATCATAGTATTTTCATTAGCCAAAAACTCTCCCGTTTCGTATCGAATACATTCGATACGAACGGTTTCTCCGACTAAAGTAATAGATAAAAGTCTTTGTAACTCGACATTGTCTGCAACGGGCAATATTATTCTTACGAAGTCTAGCATCACTCCCCAGTCGAATAACTGCTCTATCTTGCAGAATGGGACAAAAAATGAACTCGACTCTGAAACATTTCCTTCTTTGTCTATTGTTTCAAGTGTAGCTACTTCTTTATTTTCCTCATCTGTGAAGCCATTGAACGTAACTTGAAGTCCTTTGACTTCAAGTTCTTTCTTCATTCCATTGGTCACTTTTGTTTGTACCATTGTTGTAGGTGTCGCTTTGGACACAACACCAAAATAGATTTTCTTTTCCATATATGAATAGTTTGATATGCCGTTTCATTATTGGGTCGGCACACGCCCACATCTCTACGCTGACGCCATGTTTTGCAGTGATGAAACACAACGCAAAGATGCAAAACAAGATGAATAGTGGAATGAACATCTGTAGGAGAATGTCGACCACTTTGTGGTCGAACAAGAATAATAGTGGATTGAGGTCTCCCGGGGGGTGAGTTTAAGCTCCGCTTAAACGAGGGGGCTTTGCCCCCGAGCCTCCCCCATAAACTTATATACTTCAAATTTACTTCATAGACCCTAACTAACACCCTTTAACTTATATACCTTAACGCATATACCTTGACTTCATACCATTCAACTTATATCATAACTCTACATACTACCATCTAACACTCTTCTAAACCTTTACTCTAAACTCAAACTCTCCTTTATCATTACTTTGTTGATTATTTATCGTTTTAATACAAACAAAAAGTCCTCTTAGATTCACATCTGAGAGGACTATAGATTGCATTTATTAATGAAAAAAAATATAAAAACACTCTATCTATAAATCTATGAGAAAACCTAAATAATCAACCTTAAATATAAGACTAAACATCTATAAGTTCATTATAAACACAATCAATATTAACGTCACTACGCCTAACCCTTTCTACATCTACTTCTTTACAATCATTTTCGCTATTAACACCTCTATAAGACACTTCATTATTCATACATTCAATTACTATTAACTTAAATATTTAACCAACTATGACTGAAAACCAATTCTCAAACTACTATTAAAACTACTATTAAAACTACTATTAAAACTATATTTGTAGTATTATTAAAACTATTTTTTGTAGTATTTAGTTTAGTATGTGTTGTACTATGTATTGTATTACTATTTGTACTATGCTTTGTACACTCTGGTATTCAGTAAACGTTCACTCAGTTCACTATTTTGATACTTTATTAAAGTATACATTACCCCTTTTGCTAATCCATTAGTCTTTAGTTTACTATACCCGTACGGTTTAGCACTACGTGTAAACCATACTGGTTTTGTATGCGCAAAGCTAATGTTTTTTTTCGACATTATCAAGTATTTAACAAATTTTAACTTGAACTATTTTATTTTAATTATTGTAGAACTTACAACTTACAATTAATAGTCTTAGAATTACTACTTTTAGTACTAAAACACTACTTACAATACATATTACACTTAATATTACAATACATATTACTCTAAGAGTAACCGTTAAAATATGTTAATTTGGCAAAATATTACACCTTATTATATATATAGATAGAATTATTATATTATATTTGCAATTAATAATACATTAAGTATTACAAATAGTAATAAACCAATTAAAACATTTAATTATGAACAAGTTTACAGTAATTACTAAAGAAAATGAAGTAACATTGTCTTATCCAGCATCTATGAAAGAAATTCCTGCGGATTATCTTACTGAAATTACAAAGAACATTGAAATTGGAGATTATCACTCTTTAGTAGCATTGGTTTATCGAGCACCTATTTATAATATTGTTCTTACTTTTAAACAAAAGAAGAAAGGACTTGATGCTCGTGTAGTACCAATATTTATTAAATCAGGTAATGCTGATGCTAATAGCATCATAAATAAAGCTAAGATTAAAGATGTTCTTGTAATACCATCACAAAGTCTTGAATTTGCATATCATGTAACAGCTGCTGGAAATACTATGAGTATTGAATATCTTACTAATCTTCTAGAAGACGATGTACACGCTGCTGAAAGAGCCTTACATGATAATTTTGTAGCTTATTTCATAAGTTTTAAAATTATATCTAATAGTGAGATTAAAGGCTTTTATAAAAGTGACGCAGAAATTCCTAAATTGAAGTATGTTGATATAAAACCATTAGTAGAAGAAGTAGAGGGCGGGGATGCCAGCCAACTATCTTCTACGGGGGGGCTATAATAAAACTAATAGAGGTAGGTATGGCAGACAAATTCAAGTTTCCATACGGTGGTTATGATGTACTTGTTCTAAAGAAACAAGACATATTAGACTGCATAGACAAGAATATAATAGATAAGGAGGTGGCATTGGACATTGTACGTCAAGTAGAGGTCGATGCCACTAACTTCCTTCAAGAAGGTCGTTGGACAGGTATTCCTTTTATAGGAAATATACGTATTCCTAAAGCTAAACTTATAGCTAAACAGCCTGAAGTCAATGAACTAATTAAAGAAGCTAGAGAAAAGCTTTCTCCTACAAAATATGCAGTGTTTAGAAAACATCTGAGCATTGATATTAATAACAGAGTTAAAAAAGAACGTCTTTATTTATACGAATTAAGTAAGATTGTTCGTAAAAATGCTAAGACGTTTCGTCATTTAGCTGTTAAATATGGAGAAGATGAAGCTAAGATAATACTTTATACAAGTAGAAAGTTATATCTTCCACAAATGACTGATAAATTCTATGCAAAATAATTTAATTATAGATACATTAATAACGATTGATGATACTGGTATGCCAGTAGCACCAAATGTTAGACAGCTTCTTGACAAAGATGTTCAAGAATTGTATCGTAGAGATAAAACTAAAAATAAATCTACATATATTAAAGAATGTATAGTAATTTATTATCTTGGTGATCCAAAATCACCTGCAAAACAGAGCGGTTTGAGCGATGTAGAAGCTCTTAATATGGCTATTGAACAGGCTGGCTTGCCAAAGAATTATATCCCAGACGTGTTAGTTCTTCGTTTAATTAAACGATATTATGAACAAAATATAACTGAGGCAGGTCGTGTTGTAGAAAATATACTGAAAGGACTACATAATATAAATTTAGCGATAGATGTGATAAATCACATGCTAAATGAAAAATTAAATGGTAGTATTAGTCTTGAGGAAATGCCAACGGTACTTCAACTGATAGACAATGTTAATAAAAAAGCTGGCGATATACCAAACATTCTTAAAACACTTGAAGAAGCTAAACAAAATCTTATGTATGAGAAGGAAACTGAAGTTTCTCGTGGTGGTAATGTGGTATTAAGTAGTATGAACGCTGAAGATTATTCTGATTAATATGAACGAAGAAAATACTCCAATATTCCTTTACTTTGATGAAGGTCAACATAAATATACAGATAGCAACGGAAATACATATATTTCCGTTACAACTATTATACATAATTATGTACCTGAGTTTGATGCAAAGTATTGGGCGCATAAAAAAGCTAAAGAGCAAGGAGTTAGTGAAAAAGAGATTATAAGACAATGGGAACAAATAAAAAAAGAAGCTTGTGACAGAGGTAATGTAACACATAATGGACTTGAAAATGCAATTAAAGAAGTTAGTAAGTTCAAGAACGCTATTAAATATCTTGAGCAAGTTAGCGGGCGTTGTGTTACTGTTGCTGATATTCCTAGCCTTATTCCTATACCGCTGGATGTTGACAATTTTATAAAAGCCACAGATAATAAATATCCTGAGATATATAGAGTATTTGATTATTATACTAAGAAAGGATATACTATTTATTCTGAAATAGGTGTCTTTGACCCCAAACTTTTAATATCTGGAACAATAGATATTCTATGTATTCGTAAAACAGACTTTGTCATATTAGATTGGAAAACCAATCGTGATGGTTTAAAGTTTGAAGCCGGCTATTATAAAAAGGATAAAACAACTAAACCTAATCAGCTAACTAATATTTGGGTTCCAAAGAATGAAAAGATGCTTCCTCCATTAAATCATCTTGATAATTGTAATGGAATGCACTATTCATTACAACTTAGTATGTATGCACTACTGACAGAATCTGTATTAAATATACCATGCACTGGATTGGGACTTTGTCATATTCAAAGTTCTTTTATCCTTAATTCTTATGGACAACCTTATCGTGATGCCGATGGCTATCATGTAGACCCAAATGGAGAAGAAGTTCCACGATGGTTCAGGATTGATTATTTAAGAAAAGAAGTAAGTGCAATATTTAATGATAGAATAATACAACTTAGAGGTTCTAAAACAACTAAACAACTAACATTATTTTAATTATGATGAAGACAGAGTTATATAAGAAGTTAGAAGTCTATGACTTTAAGTCATTGTTTGAGAAGAAGAAATACGCATATTTCCTACGGGGCGACTATAATCTTAATATTATAGGTGTACGTAAATATGTAGAGGGTAACAAAGTTACCAACTTGTATGATGATTATCTTGTTGTTATATACAATGTTGAAGGTAAAGAACATCGTGATATATATAATATTACAACAGAGCCTGGATTGTCATATATGGGTGATGTTATGTTTAATCCTAAAGGTACGGCTATTCTAAAGCCTGCACAATATAGAAGTAGTTGGGTTCTTGGTAAGCATAGAGGTAAATATACAGCTTTGTGTCAGTCAAAGCCTGTAACTGTATATAGAGATAATGACAAAGATAAAATTTATGATTTAGACCCAAAGAAAACTACAACCGGCGTTTATGGAATAAACATTCATAGGTCTAATGAATATTATACACGAAAGACTGTTGACCAATATTCAGGTGGTTGTCAAGTATTCAACGACCCAAAACAATTTGCTCAATTTATTAAAGTATGTAAAAAGCAAGAAGCTTTGTATGGTAATAGCTTTACTTATACATTACTTGACGAAAAAGATTTAATATGAGAGATGCTATAGGAACACTTGGTATTATCGGAATGCTTGTTTTAGCATTCATCGGAGGAATGTCATTGGTAGAGAAGAAGTGGGGATATAGACCCCCCGTAGAAAGAATTGGACTGGATTCGATAGTCACCGCTAATGATAGTATTAAAATTAAAGTTAATAATTTAGATAGTATTAAACATGCAAAGATTGTTGAGGTGTATTCTCTTGATAGTGATAGTACTGTTAAGTTGTTCTATAAGTTGGTCAAAGACAGATAGGCATCACCTTTCTACGGGGGGTCTATTATCAAACGATAGTGTTCTTATTTCTATTGAAGATTTAAAAGTGGCTAACGCTAAAATGATAGAACTAAACTATGAAAAAGAAATTAATAAAGAACTTAGGCAACATATCGTTAATGATAGTTTGGTTATTAACTCTCTTACCAATACTATTGATGAGCTTAATATTCGATATAATAGTGAAAATAAAAGAGTTAAGACGGAAAGAAATATATTAGGTGGTGTTAGTCTTGGTACATTAGTATTGTTAATAATATCATTGTTATGATACAAAGAACGTCTGTTGATGAATACATTAGAACATATCCTTTTCTTCAATATGTAAGGGAAGATAAAAGTCATTATAAACATGCAAAAGATGCAGGTTATGATGACCCAGATGATTTGTTTCTTATTGGGGATAGTGGTGGTTTTCTTTTAAATATTAATCCTGGAGATAAGTTTGTAAATACTCATTTGTTTACTCAAATGGCTGATTTTTATAGAGCTAATAGAACTTATACAAGGTATAAAGAAGATAGTATTCCTCATAGACAATTACGAAAGAGAGAAGAATATAGAAGAAAGCATGGTTTTTCAGCACCATGCTTGCTTCGTAATGGAGTAGTTCAAAATGTTAGAATAACAGGTAGTCATTATAATTTTTTAAACTATACTCTTATATTACAAGCTGATGATAAATCTATGAAGGTTACAAAACATGCTGCAACTGCTAAAAAGAAGTATGACTTTAGTAAGTTTATAGATGCTCAGTTTTGGACATTTCATATAATGGATTTTTGTCAACGTAATGGTTTTCATCTATTAATAGATAAAACACGACGTGGAGGTTTCTCATATATAATGGCTGCTGATAGTGCTAATGATATTAATCTTCAACCACATAAGATAGAAATTCATGTAGCTGTTGATAAGAAGTACTTAACAAAGAAAGGAGGTCTTACTGACTTTACACTTAATAATCTACGATTTTATGAAACTAATACATTCTTTAAACGTGGTATTTTATCAACAGATAAAGAAAACTTTACTTTAGGTTTTAAACTACCTAATGGAATTATATCTCCAAAGTCTTGGGATAGTGCATTGTTTTCAGTATCTGCTGCCAATAATCCAAACTGTGCTATCGGTAAAGATGCAATGAAAGTTAAAACTGAGGAAGTTTCTACTATGGATAACTTCAATGAGTTTATGGCTGTAACAGAACCTGCTATGCGTACTGGTAGTTATGTTACTGGTAATCTTATAGCATGGGGTACATCTACCGCTGGTAATATGCAAACTTTTGAACAAAACTTCTATTCTCCAAAGTCATATCATTTTATGCCTTTTGAGAATGTTTGGGATAAAGATTGTAGAAATGAAGTTTGTGGTTATTTTAAACCTTATTCATGGGGATTGCAAGGTCTTATAGATGGAATGCAAGCTATGGATGAGGATGGTAATTCAAACATAGAAGTAGGTCTTCGTGTTGCGTATAAAGAACGTGAACTTAAAAAAGAAGATTCTAAAACATTTGCTGAATATATTAATTATCTAGGTCAATATGCTAATATGCCTAGTGAATCATTCAGTTCTACAACTGAGAATTTATTTAGTAGTGAAGAACTAATGGCATGGGAAGAACGACTTAGAACTGATAGTAGCTTTAAATTCTATGTTGATGGTTGGTTATATGATAGAGGAAATAAAGTAGAATTTAAACCTAACGCTCGTATTGAAGCCGAGGGTGGTAAACATAACGTTGACTATTATGATTGGATTGAAGGTGTACCACGTAAAGGACATGAACATCCACATGGATGTATTAGAAAGTGGTTTAATCCAATTAAAGTACCACATGTAAATAAAAAAGGTGAAGAAGTTGTAGATGTACCAGAAGGTTTATATAGTATTAGCTATGACCCTGTTGGTGTAAATAAAGAGAATAAAGAAATAACAAATAGACATTCACATAATAGCATTAAAGTGTGGATGAATCCAACTAAGTGGAATGGATTTAAAACTGCACTTGTAGCCGCTTATTATGGTAGACCTGAAAAACTTGAAGATGCGGACAAAGTTTGTCTACTTCTTGCAAAGTATTATAATTGTATTGGAACAGTTGGAGTTGAGGTAAACAGAGGTGAAACTGTAAGTAACTTTACAAAGTGGAAAGCACTTCGTTATTTGATGAAAGATCCAGTAGAAATATGGGATACTTCATTAAAAGGTAAACTTGTATCTTCTTATGGCATTACTATATCAGGTGATGCTATGAAATTAGAAGGACTTCGACTGCTCAAAGAAATGTTATATAGTGAAGTAGGTAAAGATGAACTAGATAGACCTATGTATCTATTTCAAACTATATATGATTATCAATCAATTCTTGAACTAAAAAAGTGGAATAATATAGGTAACTTTGATAGAGTATCAGAAATGATTATTAGAGCAATTCAATGGAAACGTGTTGACATTAATGCAGCTAAAGAACTGGCTCATAGAAAAAAATTAAAAGAAGAGAGTAATAAAAATGATGTTTTACATAGAAGTTGGTTTTAATATATGGCTAGATATGTTTTTAATCCTGTAACAGGAGAAACGAATTTTGTATTAGATGATATTGATTTACGTACTTATGGAACATTTGATCCAAGAAGAACTGTGCAACCTTGGAATAAAGGTGCTAAAATAATTAGTAGTCTTGATGAACAACGACCTTTGCCACGTAAAAAACGTAGAAATTCTAACTCTGTAGTACAGGTTCCAAAGAGTAATATAAATGGTGAATATTATACTGTTAGAAAAGGAGATACGTTTTATGATATATTAAAAAACAATGGTATCAAAACAAGTGATATGCAACGTATTGCTAAAGCTAACGGTATAAAAGATGTTGATAGAATTTTTGTTGGTCAAAAAATAAAACTTCCTGGATTTAAAGCAAAGGAAGGTACAAAAGATAGAGAGCTTAATGATAATGTGGCTGTACAAGAAGCTACTCAAAAAGGTAAAGATGCTGTAATTGATCCAACAAAACCAGCTAATGCTGGCGGTATAGCTAACACTAGAAGTACAGCTAATGATATAGTTGTAAGGCACAATGATATTTTAGAAGACCAAGGAAAAGGTAGACCTCTGATAAATTCTGACACCTCAAAACATTATGCTAATCTTTTAGGAGAAATCATTGCTAATAATATTGCTAAACCAACAGGTCAAGCATATGTAGAAAGTTTGAATCCAACTCAAAGACAATGGCGTAGTATATCTTCAAATAGGTATGCTAAAACAGGATATACAGAGCCAGTAGCTAAGGAACGATTGATAAACGGTTCGAATACACCAAATATATCAAATACAAATACATCGTTTGGTTATGAGGACTATGATCCAAATGCTTTTTTCTATACTAAAGATGGTAGGATTCAAACCGATAGTAAAGGAAGACTTGTATATAATATAAGAAATCCAATTCCAGCAGATGGTGTTATGCTTCCAGAGGTTACTATAAAAGGTAAACGAAATAATCCAGTTGAAGACCTTGATAAAGTTTTTGTAGGAATGATGGCAGCTCCGCTGGCAGCTTATGGTGCAGCTGAAGCGCTACCTGCCGCAGGAATTAGTACATGGGAATTTATGCGTGATGCTGAAGGAGTTAGACGATTATATAATAGATTAAATGATTGGAGGGAAAACGGAAATAGACTTGGTACTCTTAGAGGTTATGCGGATAGACTGCGAGGATTGTGGAATAACGGTTCTGGAGAAAATGCTTCATCATGGAGAGATACATGGAATGATATACAGAGTATTATCAAACCTTATAGAACTACTCAGCAACGCATGCAGCAAGGTTTTGCAACAAATAGACCACTTAACCCAAATACATTAGAAGATGGTCGTGGACTATGGGGTTATTACAAAGAAGGTTTACAAGGTATTAGAACATTTGGTAGAAGTGGAAATAGAAGTTCACAATCGGCTGCAACAAATACAACTACAGTAAATACAGCAAGTACTACTGCAACGAATGGCACTACAACTACAACAAATGGTACTACAGCTGCTAGACCAAGTTGGTTTAAAAGACTTGGACAAAGACTTAGTAATATGCGACCTAAGAAAGGTACAACAACTGCACAAGAACCTGTTAAACCTAATAATAATGGACAAAGTTTAGGTAGCACTAAAGGACAAACTAAAGGACAAACTAAATCTGAAGCCAACACAAAATCAAAATGGGAAGAAGAAAATGCAAAGAAACAAAGAGCTAAAAAAGCAAAATATAATAACTCTAAGAAAAAATAACTTATTATGATAGACTATAACAGAACATTTACAAACTATACTCCAGACTTTCCTCAACAACGTGTTGGGGAAAGTATAAAACAAAAAGAGTACTGGTATGCAAACTGTATAGATTATATTATTGCTTTAGGTGTTTCTTTAAATGATAGAAATGATACTGAAACAAAATTAGCAATCTTACATGGTGACATACCTAATAGTTTTTATAAGAAGACTCTAAATCCTTATAATGCAGCTAATGAGAAATATACTCGTTTTCCTGCTACTATGAGGAACTTAGATATAATGAATGATATTGTTAGACGATATGTTTCTGAGTATTATAAAGGTGTTCATGAGTTTGTAGTTGGTGCAACTAATCCTGACATTATACTAAAGAAAGATGTTAGACTTAGGAATGAACTTGGAATACTTGCCGCACAAGCATTTAAAGCTGAGGTTGAGAAGCGTATTCAAGAGATGCAACAACAAGCTCAACAAGAAGGTCGTGACCCACAAGATATAGACCCACAACAAGCAATGCTTGACCCAGAACAATTTGTCAAACAATTTAATGAAAATTATATAGATGAAGAAAGCAAACAAGGTCAAGATATGTTAGACTTTGTTAGAAGTATAACTAATGATATGACTGTATATTTATCTGCTTTCTTTAACTATTGTTCTCTTGGTGAAGCATATACTTATACAGATATACGTGGTGAAGAAATGTATAAAGAATCAGTACCTGTACTTGAGGCTTTTCCAATACCTAATTCAAACTTCTTTGTAGAAGACCATGATATGTTTGCAAGAAGGATGCTACTTTCTTATTCTCAGATAATAGATATGTTTGATGAGAATCTTACAAAGAGAGATAGAGAATTTCTTGATAAGTATTATTCTTCATGGTATACACATAGAACTAAACCACAGTTCTTATATAGTCAATACTTTGAATACTATCCTGAAGGATGTGAGAAGTTTGTAAAAGAAGAACGGGACCTATTTAAACATCAATCTGTAAACATAGCTGAAGATAATGGTAATCTATTTGAAGTTTGGCATGTTGTATGGCGTGGTGAAGCAAAACGTGGTGTACTTACTTACATGAATCAAATGGGATTTGAAGCAACACGTGTTGTAGAAGAAGGTTATCAATTAAATGAGGAACAAGGTGACATATCTATTGAATGGCATTATGAACCACAAGTATATGAAGGGTATCGAATAGGTAATAGATATTGTGCAGTATATCCTATTAAATGTAGACCAATAGCATATCAGCGTGATGGTAAGTTACCATATAATGGTATCATGGAAGTACTTCCAATGATGGGTAAGTTTAGTATTATTGAACTTATTACACCATATCAGATAATGCGTAATATTATATCTTATCATAGAGAAATGGTAATAGCGAAGAATAAGATGCTGATATTGCTGTTGCCAGAGTCTTTGATAACTGATGATGCAGAAGATAAGATATATAAAATGGCAGCTGATGGAGTTCTTATTGTAGATGATTCAGAAGATACTAACTCTCAAAAGATGGCTAACATTCGTATGCTCAATGCAAGTATGGGTGATTATATTACTCAACTTACTAATTTACTTGAAGCTATAAAAATGGAAGCACGAGAGATGGTAGATATGAATATGCAACGTTATGGTGAGATAGCTCAATCAGCTGGTGCTCAAACTACTCAAGAAGCTGTTACACGCTCTTCTATGGGCACGGTTATTATAGTGTCTATCTTTGATGAATTTCGTAGACGAGATTATCAGAGAGATATAGAGTTTGCTAAACTTGCGTACGTAGACGGACTACAAACTACATTCTTTGATGATAAGTATAAACAACGTTATCTTAGTCTTGATGTTAATTCATTCTTATATTCAGATTACAATGTGCTTGTAAAGAATGACCAAAAAGAACTTGAAAAGATACAAGAACTTCGTCAGTGGGCATTTAGTGCAGCACAAAATGGTGATTTGGATATGGCAATAGCTGCAATAACTGGTGAAAATGTTACTCAGATAAAAGATACAGTTAATAAGTTCATGGAGATTAAACGTCAACATGAAAACGAATTAAAGCAAGCTGACCAAATGTTAGAGCAACAGAAGTTGCAAGCTAAGATTGCAGAGATACAAGCACAAGGTGAAGAAGATAGAAAGACAGAAATGCTCAAATATCAGTATGAAATGCAACTTAAATATATTGATGTTGATATGAGCCTTCTTGGTGATAAAGATACTGGAAATGATGCAGCTGCAAGTCAACGTTTGGCAGAACTTGCTGAACAAAATAAAACTTCTCTTGCTCAACAAAAGTTGTCATTAGAACAACAAAAACTTCAAGCTGACTTGTATAGTAAAGCAGCTGATAGACAAGTAGCAAGAGAAAAGATGCAAAATGATTTAAAGATTGCAAAGACTAATAAGAACAAATATGATAAGTAAATATGGTATTACGAAAAAGTTTAAGTGAAGTTCCTCCTAAACGCAGAGGTAAGTTTAGAAAAGGTGGAAGATTAGATGATGATGTTGTATATAGTCCTAGACAATTATCTACTACTCGACATTTAATTCCTACACAATATCCTATGGATGTATTACCTAATCCTGGTCAGACTATTAGACTGGACACTGGTGAAGGTGGAAGAATGATTGGTTGGGCTAAAGATGACCATCAGCCAGTAGTAGATTTAGGAAATGGACAATATGCTGCATTTACACCACAGGCTTGGCTTCCAGAGGTTACTGTAAAAGGTAAAAGACATCTACCTACAGACGATTTAGATAAACTATTTGCAGGAATGATGGCTGCTCCAATGATAGCTTATGGACTTCCAGCTTTTGCCAATACTGCTTTAGGAAGTACTTTAATGCCATATATAGAAGGTGCTGGAACACTAGCTTCAGGCGTACATCTTGCATCAGAAGATGGTGTTAGAAAAACATATAATTTGTTAAAAGATGGAAGATACTGGGAAGGATTTGGTTCAGGTGTTGGAGATTTACTAGATGTTGCAGGCTTAAGATATGGTTTTAATAATTTTGGAAAGAACATATATAATAGTAGAATAGCTACAAACATACGTGATAGAAATAAGTTTGCGTATGATTATATATTACCTTTTGGGTACAACAATGCAAAAAAACGAGGTATGGAATATGTTAAAGCAATACTTACGCAACCATCTTATAAACCTAATGAGATACCTAAAGGCTATTTAGCAAAAGATGGATATAAGGATAAACATGATGAGTTTAGAGATATAGCTTTTGCTAAATATTTAGGATTAAAGGAAAAAGAACCGTTATATATAAGCAATGGTGATGGAACTTATAGTTATAATCTAAATACAGATTTTTTGAAAAATACAGTTACTAAGGTTCCGGCTTTTGATTTTTTAACAGGCAATGGAGGACATGTTACAAATGACTTTAATTTTTTAACTATAGGAAGAACTAATAATGGATTTCCTGTAAAAGTTGCAAGGATGTATGACACTTGGGATTTAAATCCATTTTATATGTCACCTAGTGCAGTTACTGGAAAAAGGAGAGAACTTGTAAGACATGCTGCTGATGGATTATACAAATATCTATATGATAAAGGTATATATAGAAATGCCAATGGTTATAAGTATTTGGGAGGTCATTACCTAAATAATCTTAGATATGGCTATAATCCTAAAACAACGTGGTTAGATAAAAAAGTAAGTAAACTATCTAATATTGAAATTGGGAATATTTTAGGAGGAAAGCCTTTTATTTTAGACCATAAATATCCAATTTATAAAGCTCCAGATGATTATGGAGGTGTTTATTATAAAATAGGATTACCGGATGAAATTGGAGATGTTACACCAGAAGGAGAAAAATGGCTAAAACATTTTGAAAATATATATAAAAAGAATGTTAATAGACTTCCAAAAGAACATGTGTATCAGTTAGAAGAAGGAGTACTTCCTGATTGGCTTTATAAATATCATACTAAATAATATAATATTATGCTTAGACCATTAGTAATGCTACCCCCCCACCAGAAGATATGGCATGGGGCACACGAGGTAAAAAATATGATACTAAAATTGAAGAATATTATTATTCTCAACCTAAAGCTTTAAGAGATATTGAACAACTAGTTCCAGGATTAGGTTCAGCAAGTGACATTATAGAATTTAAAAATTCTCCTACTTGGTTAAATGCTGCAAGTTTGTTAGCAAGTATAATACCAGATGGTGATTTACTTGTTACTGGAGTAAAACAATTAGCTAAGCATTTAAAAACTACAAGAGCTATAAACAGAGCAATTAGAGCCGCTAATTCAACAAGTGATGCACTAGTATCTAGAGTAAATAATAGTAATTTAGCAACTTTAAGAAATAGACAAATTAGAGAAAGACAAGATGCTTTTAGACAATTAGCAAAACAATATATTTATGGAAGTCCTATTAATGCAGCACAAATAGCAAATAATCATATAGAAATACCTTATTTAAGTGCTCCAGTAAAACCTTTAACGTGGAATGATATGCTATGGTTTAAATAGAGTAAGTTCTACAATAATTTAAAATCACGTTTGACGGCTTATAATTGCTAAGGTGAACTACTTATCCACCTACCAAGTTATAAGCCGTCAGCGTTTAAAATAGAGGGGTCTATGACAATGTTTTATTATGAAAAACTATATACCAAATCGTCATAATATAATGTTTAAAGAGTGGCAGTATTAACGATGGTATTGCTAGCTTACAGCCACAACCGATAGGTACAATGCTACATTTAAATAATGTACTTTCACACATTATTTATATATTTGCCATCGAAAAACAATTAGTTATAAACAACATTAAAAAGAACGTATTATGCCAATAGATGGAATTGATTTTGAAGGAGTAGCAAACGAAGCAACAAATAATAGTGCTGCTACTGATACGAATGTTAATCCCACAACTCAAGAAGATAGAGAAATTCTATCTGGTACTAAAGAAGTGGAAGATGTAACAGGTGTTGATAATACAAATAATCAAAGTGAAGAAGGGAATGTTGAGAGTAATCAAGTAGGAACTACACCAGCAGAGGAACCCTCTTCTACGGGCGGGCTAGAGCCAGGAATGGAAGTAGAATTTGATGGTGTTACTTATGTTGTTGACAAAGATGGTAACATTGTTGACAAAGAAGGTAAAATATTCAAAGCTGCTGGTGATGTTAAAGCATTTCTTGATGAAAACCCCCCCGTAGATGAAGATGGTCCTCTGTCTATAGATACTATTAGAAGTGCTGTAGGTGTTGACGTACTTGATGAAAGTGGTAATCCTATTGAATTTACAGATGATGTAAACGGTGTTGTTAGTTATATCAATGGTGTTATAGACCTTAAAGCTAATGACATTCAGCAAGGTGCTATTAATAAAATGTTTGCAGCTAATCCTATGCTTAAACAGTTTATTGATTATGTAGCTTTGACAGGTACTCCACGTGGGTTTGGTGATATTCCCGATAGAAGTGGTATAGTATTAGATAAAGATAATCCACAGCAACTTGCAGCTGTTATTAAAATGGCAGCTCAAGAATTTGGTAATGAAAGTCTTAACGACAATTATATTAAGTATCTTGAATCGTCAGGTTCATTATATGATGAGGCTAGTGCTCAACTTAGAAAGTTAGTAGAGAAAGATAAAGCCGTAATGAAACAAATTCAAGATAGAGCTGATCAACAACGTAAAGAAGAAGAAGAACAAGTTTCTGCTTATTGGAACAATGTTGCGGATGCTATTGGTAAACGTGTAATTGCTGGTTATAGACTTCCAGAAACTCTTGTTAAGGAAATAGATGGTAAGAAAGTTACATTAACTCCAGATGACTTTTACAATTATCTTGCTGAACCTGCATTTCAGGATGAAGCAGGTAATGCTATGACAGGTTATCAAAAAGATTTATATAAATTATCCAATGAAGAGGTACTTAATAGAGAACTTCTTGATGCTTGGTTAATGTTTACTGGTGGTACTTATAAAGACCTTGTTGATATGGCTGTAAAACAAAACGAAGTTCGTAAACTTGTTATTAAGTCACGTCAGCAACGTTCAAATAAAGCAGTAAAGATTGTGAAACCAAAACAAAGCAAAGTTAGTATGGATGATATATTACTGTCATAAAGTGTTTAAGTACTAACTAAAATATTAATTAAAATTATGTACAAATTAAGAGAAATTTCTCGTGGCAAATATGATGACCGTGGTTACTCTAATGAGGAAACCATTGCACATCTTATGTTGACACATCCCGAAGAGATTAACAACACCCTTACCTATACTTATGGTATGGATGATGATAGGTTTCCTCTGACATTCCTTACGGAAGGTCAAGGTGCAGCTGGTGTTGTTGATATTTCAACTGAGCAGTGGACTTGGAAGACAATGGGTCGTTCAAAGTATAATGATTATGTTGTTTATTTCAATGAAGCTAACACTACTCCAGGTATTGGTGGTGCAGTATTTGAAGTAGAGTTTGCAACCCACTGGTTAATTGAGCAGTATGGACTTATTGCTCCTGATGGTCATACTCATGTTCGTATTATGCGTGACTTAGGTGAAGGTACACATGGTGGTTATCGTTATCAGCTGAAACTTACTAGTCCTAATCCTAATAGTTATGTTGATATTACTGATAACCTTAAACCTGGCAAGTATTGGAGCATGACTGCACCAACTATTAGTGCAAGCTATTCAAAGGGTAACAGAATGAATGTTATGGGACCTGGCAAAATGACTTCTCAACTTGAATATCATCGTTATAGTTGGGAGATTGCTGGTAACATATCTAATGTTGTTGTTACTTATCAGTTTAAGACAAAGGGTGGTGGTACTACAAATCTTTGGATTAATGAAGAGCAGCGTCAGCATGATATTCAGATGCGTATCATGGATGAAGAGCGTCTTTGGATAGCAACATATAATAGGACAGAAAAAGGTGAAGTTACTCTTATTGACCCAGATAATGGTCAGCCAATTCCTCATACAGCAGGTATGATGGAGATTTGCCGTGAGAGTAATTATGATACTTACGGTGAGTATCTTACATTGAATAAGATTGAGCGTACGATTGGTGATGTTCTTGATAAAGATACTGACACTGGTACAATGGAAGTTGTACTTATGGGTGGTAAAGGCTTTATGCAAGACTTTGATATGGCTATTCGTAATGACGCTCGTAGTGAAGGTTTCGTTACTCCACTTGGTGATAAGATGATTGAAGATTGGAAAGATGGTCTGTCTTATGGTAAGTACTTCCGTCGTTATAAGACAGTTGATAATCATATTATTACTGTTCAACATCTGCCATTCTTAGATCGTGGTACTATTGCTGATAACGATAAGAGTAATGGTAACATTCACCCGCGTAGTGGTAGACCTATGAGTTCACACCAAGCTTTCTTGCTTGATATGTCAACTTATAAAGGTGTACGTAATGTACGTAAAGTACGTCTGAAGGGTCAAGTATATCTGAGTGGTGTTCTTAAGGGTCTTACTCCGATTCCTCCATCGTGGGGTGCTGTACCTACTAACAGTCTTGGTACTGAGATTGATATGTCAAGGTATGAGATTAAGAATAGTTACGGCTTGCAGGTAAGCAACGCAACAAAGATGATGCAGCTCAAGTGCGTGCTTTAATTAACATAGTAATAATTTAAAAAGTAAATAATATGGCACTAGTAACTCCTAATAAGGAAAGTGAGATTAAAAATATCAATACTTCGGATAGTACATCTGTAGAGGATGCAGAATTAGATAGAGAGTATGTAGACAAGAGAAGTATCACATTAAGTTTAGTAAATAATTATAGTAATTACCGGAAAGCAAATCTTCAAACACTTGGTCTGAAAAAAGAAGTTATTGGTTCATCAATTCGTTCTTGTCAGATACTTACTTCTAATTCTGCTGAAGTAAATACTTACTTCCCTGCAATTATAGGTATTTCACCAAATAATCCAGAATTTATTTCACGTGTTAAAGCATGGCTTAGCAACATACAATTTGTTGTTAATGAAACTAATGTTTCGTTGAATACTACCTTTATATATAATCATAAGAGGGATTACCTAAAGATTAAAGAACAAGAAGATAGGATTAATAGCGAATGAAACTGTTGATAGAGCTAATACTTCAGCAATAAAAGCTGCTCTTAAACGTAAAATAGAAGCACTCAATACCTTAGAAAGTTCTAAATATCAATATGGACATCCTGAAAATATTACTGAGTATTTGATGTATAGACATTGTCTTTTATATAATGATGTAGCTAAAGATATTGCACTAATTAATAGTGACAATTCAATACGTTTTTATATTAAGGATGATGCTAAAGAAGCTGAGAAAGCTAAGAGGCTTACTGAAGAGAAGAAGAAAGCAATGAAACAATTCATTGATGTAACATCAACTGATGCCAAATTTAATGCAGTATTTATTGGAATTGTTCTTGCTAAGAAAGATAATCTTGCAGAAGCTTTGCTTAAAGATAGAGTTGAGAAGGAAGCTATCATGATGAATTATGTTAATGAAAATCCTGATAAGTTTAATAAACTTGTTACTGATAAACATATACAGCTTAAAGGTTTCATTGAAACATTAATTGCTCGTGGTGAACTTGTTCGCTCTGATTACAATCAGCAAATATCTACAGCAGATGGTCAGTTTATTGGTAGTAATCTAAACGAAGCTGTTGTTTGGTTTGAGAATCCAGACCATAAAGATATACGTACTGCATTTGAGAATAAATTAAAACTCTTTTAATTAGACGTATGAATATAGCAGATATGCACATTTGGTTTCGTCAGTATGCTCAACAAATGGGTATGCAAAATACTCGAGGAATACTTCCCGAGCAGATTGACATAACTCTCAATAGTGCTATCTCTGATTATGTAAATCAAGTAATTGGTGAGCATATCGCACTGACCAACGATAGAACTACAACAAGTAATTCTAAAGTTGGTCAGATTAATGCTTTAAGAACCTTATATAAGTTTGCTACTCTAAACTTTGGGGAAGCTAAAGATGCTGCACAAGGCTTGTTTAGTTTTGATAATATAGAAACATCCATATCAAACAAAGTGCTATACTTCTCTGACTTTAAGATGAATTATACTAAGAATGGTAAAGATACTACTCGTTATTATGATGTTCGTCTTATTGACCATATTAGACTTGGAAGTACGTTGTCGGATTATATATTAAGACCTAAAGTTACTAGTCCTATCGCTGTGTATTATAATGATACACTAGATGTCTATTTAGGTGAAGAGTACCAACATGGTAATAGACAACTCAAGAAAACTACATTAGAACCATATCATTTAGGTATTGGATATATTAAAGTTCCAAATAAAGTTAAACTGTCTTCCGATGGTAATAATGCAAATATTGATTGTGACCTGCCTGAATATTGTCATGTTGATATAATAAAACACGCTGTAGATTTGTATAACACTGCCCTTAGAGGAAATTTATATAATTCGCAACAACAAGCACAGAGAACTGACGCACAAAGAGCACAACAAGCTCGTAGTGCTGCAAATAGTGATAATTAACAAACTTATAAATTTAAATAACAATGAAACAATTATTAGTAGTAACTGCTGCTCCTAAGACTAATGCTCAGGGTAATGCTGTTGAGAAACCTGCATTGGCTAATCAGTTAGCTGATGGTAGTATTGGTTTTGTTGCTCAGAATGAGCCTGATGCTTGGGCTGACAGTGGTATTAAAACAGACTTTTGGATTTATTACAAGAGTGGTGCTGGACCAGTATCTGTTTTTGAGGTAGATAAAGAAAGTCTTCAAGTCATGAAGACGCCTTATTTTGCTGGAACTAAACCTGTGTACACAGTAACAATTCCTCAGGTAACTCCAGGAAATACTTATACAATAGTTCTTGTAAAGAAAGGTAAAGTTCCTCATGAGCGTAATACTTGGACAGCTACTGAAAGTGTATTTATCGGTGACACAACTACAGATGCAAACGCTGTTGCTCAGAAGCTTGCTAACTATTATAGGGCTATGGTTGAAACTGGTAGTCTTGATGTTACTGTAACTGTTGCCAACAATGTAATTACAATCACTGCAAACAACTTCAATCAAGACTTTGTATTGAAGGCTGGTGATGACCTTCCAAAGAGTGCTATTGTTAATACTACTCCATTCGCTCAGCGTGTTGGTGACAAGGCTTACTTGGAAGAGCTTGCTTCAAAGTGTGCAGCTGGTCGTGGATTTACTGATACTTATAGTGACGGTGATAGTATTTATCCTGGTTATCCAATCAACATTCCTGACCTGTCTTATAATATTTACACTTTGCGTTTTGCAACAAATCGTAAAGCATCTAAGACACGTGATGAGAGAGTACATCAGTTGATTCATGTTGCTATACCAACAGAACATAATGCAGCTGCACCTTATGCTGGAAATACATGGTATAATTGGTTTGAGACTGCAATGAGGTCTGCACATAGTACAGCAAAAGATGTATTAGTAAGTAATAATAATGCACCTGCACAGTCACCAGCACAAGGAGGTTAGTTAGATGAATGACTTTCAAACTATACAAGAAATTGTTAATGAAAGTGTACGTAATTCATCATATCTAACTGTAGTTATTTCAAGTTGTATTTTTATATGTTACACGGCTATTATAAAAGTAATAGATTACTTTAAGTCTAAAAATCGCAGTAAGCCTCTCATTGAGATGGCTACTGCGATTAAAGAAAACACAGCTAACATAATTAAACTTAACACTGTTTTAAATAAAACATTAGCAGACGCTGAACGAAAAGAAAGAAGTCAATGTGAAAAAGCAATAGAATCAGGATTTAAAGCATTAGGATTTAGGGTAACTCAAGAATGTACTTCGATAATTGCTCACAATAATATTGACAAAAACAAAATACTTATAACAGATAACTTAACTAAGATTATTAGTTCTGAATATTATAAATTGTATTCTACGTTAGCTGCTTATGAAATAAATGATGTTAATGTTGCAACTAAACTTAAAACTGATTGGATTAGAGAGATTGCGGAAACTGTTGTAACAATTATCTACAATGAACAAGATTCTTTGACAAGAATAACTCAAATAAATAATAGTATTACAATACATTTAGGCGAGTATTCTACTTATATAAATAATAAAATATTCAACACATAAAGTTTATGATGTTTGAAAAGTTTAATAACACACAAGTGCTCGATGCTCTAAATAGTAGAGTGTCGAGCATTGCTGCTTGTATGCTGGCTCTAATAGAAGAGGGATATTCTCCAAATAGAAATAAAGTTAATATTTTTAATTGGGGAACTATTCTTATGCACGCATATGAAAACTTTAATGTTCTGAATGAAGAACAACAAGTTAAAGTAAATAATCTATTTAATAAAGTTATGAACTTATGATAGTAGACAAAAACGTTGAATTAACTCGTGTTGAGCCAGAATATGTTTATATGACAATTCCTAAAGACTATGTATGTGTTTATCATAGAATATTAGCAATGCTTGCTGATTATGGTGAACAGATGTTAAAGGATTGTAAAGCAGCATGTACTGACAGAAATAGTGGAGTAATAGAATGTTTTAATATGTTTAACTCTGCTGTTGCAGCGAGAAAACTAGGTAATGAGAAATTAGCTACATTGCTAATTAATTATGTGAAAGCTAAAATTAATCAAATCTATAAAGGTGAAGATAATTCAACAAGCCTTGTATATCCAGTTGATGAAAATGGTATGATAAAAGCTTGTGTATCATGTGGTGAAACACCTATGTTTTGGATTAAGACAAGTGATATGCACCTTTATGAACATAAGTTTGGAAATGGATTTGATGAACATTTTAAGCTTGGTATTGAGGACGGGTATGAAGAAGGAGATAAGACTGAATCCAAACCCTCTTCTAAGGGGCTGGTAGTTACAATGACTCCTTATTATGAACTTGGTACAGATGACAAATATCATCCTTGCGCCGATATTAAAGTAACTTGTGGTGGCTATGATGTTGATATGAAAGATTGTATTTATCAATATTATTTTGACCAGGTTCCAGTCCTACGCTTTGATGATGTTACTAATGTACGTAATGGACTACATATATTTACAATAGTTCTTACATATAAAGGAGAAACAACAATAGTAAGTAAAGAATTATATTATGAACATAATTAAACAAAACCTTGGTAAAGTTGCTATTACTGTAGAAAAAGACTATTGGAATATTAATAGATATTATGATAGGTTAGTAATAGTAGAAGTTAAAACTAAGTTTGCAACATATATTAGTAGAAAACCTGTACCAGCTGGTATATATATTAATAATAGAGAGTATTGGATTCCATTTAGTTCATTAAAAGAAGAACTTGTCGATAACTATAATGCAATGCTCAATAAGTTAAATGGTAATATAACTATTATTGAGCAAATACTTGACAATAATAAAAGTTTTGAAGCTTTAATGACTCAACTTCAAACTAAAGTAAAGTATTTATTAGAACGAACATCTGAAGATAATGATGATCCGATAGTAGTAACACCAACTATTAATCACGGTACTAGCCAGCCCGTAGGAAGGGAGATTGGATATGCTTTCTTTGATGAGGTGTTAGGTATTCCAATATGGTGGAATGGAGTACATTGGGTAAATAGTGAAGGTGTAAATGTTACTCGTTATAAGATAGCAACAAGTTTTGATTATGTGCCAATAGAATCACCAAAGAATGGTGATTTCTATATAACAAACGTTAAGCCTGGTGGTAAGCCTATGTATGTAGCAACACCTAATGGATATGTAGGAAAAGATGTAGAAGTTGGTACAATGATTGTAGTAGCAACAAATAATCATATTTATAAGTTTGGTGGTATTAATTGGACTGATATGGGAGAGCTATGACGTACGACGAGGAACAAGAACTTAGGTATCAAGTTAGAGAATGTTATAGAATGCTTAGAGAAATAATAGCATATATAAACTTAAAAGAAGCTCAATCGGATACTGAAAACGCTAACGATTTTATAAGAGATATAATTGCTAATATAATAAGTAATTGATATGAAATTAGAAAACTTAGGACTTAGAGAAACAAAGAAACTATTGATATGGTTATACAATAAAGTTGTAGGATTAGATAACGATGTATCTTCTTCCAATTATCAGCAACAAATAGATAACCTACAAAATACAATAAGTCAAACTAATGATAGTATTAGCACTTTAGAGAATACGTTATCAACTACTAACGATACAGTTGAAGCAATGGGTAGAGACTTAGAAACTGTAATGGGTTCTTTACCAGTAAATATACGTGTTCTTACTGAAGCTCAATATGAAGAAGTTGCACAAGTTGGTGACCAAACACTTTACTTTATATTACCATGAGTATAAAAGAAAGTTTAACAAATATACCGTTAATTAAATATGAGCGGTCTGATATTATAAGAGTAGCTTATGAAAGAACTACTATTTATAGTGCTGCAACATTGTCCACAAACATTGTTGGTTATAACGTAAGTGGTGATAGTGATATTCAATATGGTCAACCATATAATATTCAACTTATACCAATGACTGGTTATCAAGCCTTGCCTTGGAATACTAAAGTCCTTATGGCAGGTGTAGATATAACAAATAGTGTTTATGACAAGAGTACTGGTACTATTAGTATAAGTAGTGTCACGGGGGATATAACTATTGAGGCAGAGGCAGTGATGATGTCAAGTGAGTATGAGCCTGTGGAGTATGTGGAGATGCTTAACGCGAGGAGGATTGCTTATCCGACAAGCTACAAGCCTAACAACCACACGCAGATGGAGATTGTCTGCGAGCTGCCAGCCACTACGGCAAGGATGCTCTTTGGTCTTAATGGGTATTCGCCCAATACAACACCTTCCATATCTAATCCTGCATATTGGATGTGGATTAGATACTCTTCGGGATATACTTGGATGTATAATCGCACGTCGCGTAATAATGTAACTTCCTATACCATCAAGACGGGTGAGAAAATTATTGTAAAGATTGACGAAGGTGTGCTGATGTTTCCCGACCATGAGGATATACAGCGGACTATCAACAATCACGTGGATGTTGATTTTGCAACATCGCAAACTATGATGTTGTTTGGGCACGGCACTACGGTCAATGGCACTTACACCGGCTGTGGCAAATTGTGGCGGTGGAAGGTGTCGGAGCAAGATGTTTTGTTGCTTGACTGGGTGCCAGTGCGCAGGAAGTCTGACAGCCTTGTGGGATTGTATGATGTTCATACGCA
>Ga0247611_10002502_pt1 | contig 29494 bp, 31 predicted proteins | sample 177DNAGHGhighgp2_FD_192422 | JGI IMG/M metagenome (GOLD analysis project Ga0247611, IMG submission 192422) | Sheep rumen microbial communities from Palmerston North, Manawatu-Wanganui, New Zealand - 1770 DNA GHGhigh gp2 | ecosystem: Host-associated > Mammals > Digestive system > Stomach > Rumen... | reverse complement strand
GTTAGAAGATTTCATTAAAGCATTAGATAAGATTTTACTTGAGAAAAAACCAGTCAAAAAGACTAGAGGTAGAAAGAAAAAAGTAGAAGTAGAATCAGAAGAATAAAATAGGGCGGGCTAGATGCCCGCCTTAGTTTGATTTTAAGGAGTATTATGACAAAACAAAAATCAAAAAAGCAAACCTTTATGGGTGGAGTTTTTACCATAATGGTTGCTCAAATGTTCATTAAACTACTTGGATTTTTATATAGACATGTATTGATAATTATTCCTGAATTTGGTGATGAAGGAAGTGGCATTTACGGCATAGGTTTTAATATATACATGCTTCTTCTTACAATAGCCACAGTTGGTGTTCCTGGAGCAATTGCAAAACTTGTTTCAGAAAGAGTAGCTAAAGGTAAGATAGAAGAAGCAAAATATATTTTCAAAAAAGCTTTAATGCTATTTTCTTTTATTGGACTTTTAGGAACTTGTATCATGCTAATATCAGCAAGGAGTCTTGCAACGCTTGCTGGTAATGAAGAAGCAACAGGAGTATTAATTGCTCTAGCTCCTTCAGTATTCTTTGTAGCAATTGCATCGGTTATCAGAGGATACTTTAATGGTATGTACAATATGAAACCTGCTTCAATCAACCAAACATTAGAGCAGATTTTTAAAGCAGGACTTACAATACTATTTGTATTTGCACTGCATTTTATTTTTACTAATCAAATAGAATTATCAAATACATTAGGACTAAGTAAAGAAAACATTACTGGTATAATGGCAACATGGGCCAATGTTGCTTCTACAATTTCTTGTGCAGTTGGACTTTCATATTTAGTTATTTATTATAGATTCCATAGAAAAGATATAAATGAAATCGCAAAAGCAAACAGAGAAGAAAATGGAGAAGTAATTGAAGAAGAAAAATCATTTATTAAAAATGAACTTCGTACAATTAAGATGATACTTGCTCTTTCGATTCCAATGTCACTTGCATCAGTTGTATCTGCCATAAATAGAAATATAGATTCATTTACAGTAAACAACATATTGCAACAAGTAATACCGTTTATTAAGCCAACTCTTGCAGGAAATCATGATTTGATTGTAAAAGAAGCAACAAGATTATATGGTATTTTATCTGGAAAAATAGATATGCTAATTGGTTTACCGCTATCTATTAATATAGCTTTTGCCACAGCATTAGTTCCAGCAGTAACAGAATGTTTAGCAAAGAATGATATAAAGTTAGCGGCAAAAAGAATTTCTTATTCGTTGAAATTTTCACTACTAATTGCACTACCTTGTTCAATAGGTTTATGTGTTTTAGCAGGACCAATACTAGAATTATTATTTAAAGGACAATTAGTCACAAGCCCAGAAGCAGAATTATTACTTAAGATCAGTTCATTTACAATTTTATTTACTGTTATGAATCAAACAATAAATGCATCGCTTCAAGGCTTGGGTAGAATATATATCCCAGCGATAGCACTTCTTTGTGGAGTAGCAGTTAAATTTGTATTAAACTTAACACTGATTTCAATTCCAGAAATAAATGTATATGGTGCTGCAATAGGAAGTGTACTATGTCATTTAATTGCAACTATCATAGTATCAAAAGTATTAGTTAAGAAAATAAAATTAGATACGACATTAAAAGAATTATTATTAAAACCAATCATTGCTGTAACAATAATGGGTGTCTCAGCATTTGTAGTATATAGATTAACTTCAAATGTGTTTGGAGAGTATTCAAGAATAGCAACAATAATTAGTTTAATAGTTGCAGTTTTAGCTTATGCACTTAGTGTAATCAAATTAAACATATTAAGTAAGGAAGATTATTCATTACTTCCAGGTGGAGAAAAAATATTTAGTATCCTAATAAAATTACATTTAACAGCCGATAAATAAAACAAATATGATTTCATAGTAGCAATGCTCAAAGTGGCATTGCTACTTACTTTTTTCTCAATTATATTTCGCAAATGTTACAAAATAGCGCATTTTAGTAAACATAACGGCTGAAAACCTTGAAAAAACAACAAATTTTATTAAATTTTTGAAAAAAGTATAGATTTTATAGAGGTTTATTTGGTACAATACAAATTGTACAAAACGAGTTTAGGCAAAGCTTAAACTTAAGATCTTAAGGAGGTATATTATTATGAACAAAGCTGATTTAATCGCTAAAATTGCTGAAGAAGCAGATCTTTCTAAAAAATCTGCAGAAGCTGCTTTAAACGCATTCGTAGGTGCTGTTGAAGGAGCTCTTAAAAAAGGAGAAAAAGTTCAACTAGTTGGATTTGGTTCTTTCGAAGTAACTCAAAGAGCTGCTAGAAAAGGAAGAAACCCACAAACTAAGGAAGAAATCAAAATTCCTGCAACAAAATCTCCAAAATTTAGACCAGGTAAGGCTCTAAAAGATTTAGTAAACAAAAAGAAATAATTAAACAATCGCAAAGGTGACATGTTAATGTCACTTTTGTTTTTTCTAAAAAACATGATAATATACATTGTAGGTGAGATAATATGCGTCTAGATAAATTTTTAAAAGTAAGTAGAGTTATAAAGAGACGTCCAGTTGCAAATGAAGCTTGTGATGCTGGAAGAGTAATGATAAATGGTAAGGTCGCAAAAGCTAGTACAGATGTTAAAGTAGGAGATATAGTTGAAATTAAATTTGGTGAAAAGATTATCAAGTTTGAAATAACTGCTATTAATGAAGTGGCTACTAAAGCAGGAGCAGAAGGAATGATTAAACCATTATGAGTAGTGTAATAATAGGTAATAAAGAAATCGAATATAATGTAATACATAAATCCAAAAGAAATGTTAATATACGAGTTGAACCTGATTTGACAATTAAAGTTTCATCTCCAAGATGGGTATCTAAATCAGATATCGAAAAGATAATATATGAGAAATCGGATTGGATTTTAAAAAACTACGAAAAGCAAAAGCAAATTCAAATTGAAAAAGAAGCAAGTAGATTCGAAAATGGAAATAACATTTTATTCAAAGGAAAAAAATTTAAATTATATTATCAACAACATATTAAAGATTTTGTTTTTTGTGGAGAAGATCAAATAATAGTTTTTTCAAAAAAACCAGATGATAATGAATATACTAAAAATGTTTTTTCAAAGTGGATAAAGAAAGAAGCAAACAAAGAATTTGAAGAAGCACTTCAAAAATATAGAAATGAAATGAATAAGGTATACAGTATTCCGGAATATACATTACAAATTAGAAGTATGAAATCAAGATGGGGAACATGTACACCTATTAAAAAGAAAGTAACACTTAATTTAAATTTGATGTATACTCCACAAGAATGTATGGAGTATGTTGCACTTCATGAACTAACACATTTCTTAGAAATACATCACAACAATCATTTCTATAATGTTATGGGTGAGTTTATGCCAGATTACAAAGTGTGGCAAAAGAAGCTAGATAAAGAGTATGGTAAAAGGGTACTAGATATATAAATAAAGTTTTTTTTAATAAAAATATTATGTAGATATAAAAACACGCTTAAATCCTAGGGAAATAAGAAATTAGCGTGTTTTTTAATGCTCAAAACCGAGCAAAAGTCTACATAATATAAATAAAGAAAATAAATTTTCTTTTATACGGAAGCCAAGTATTACAAGGTTTCTAGCCTTATTTAATTGAAAAAGAGCCTCAAAGATGTTATAATTATGGTAACGTTACATAATTTTAAGTTCATAGCAAATGAGGTGATTAAGATGAGAGCTAGCAAAATTTTTGCCGTATCAATGTTAATAGCACTATTATTTACTGGTTCTGCACTTGCAGCAGAGGACGATAAAAGGGTTAGTTTGGGCTTTTTGTATGGTTGGACAGATGTAAATCTTGTAGACAGAACAAATGGCGCAATTAACCAAGTTTCACCTACATGCTTAGATTTAAACAACAAAGGAGAGTTAGTAGTTACAAGTAACTTAACTCATACATTTGTTGATAGCATGCACGAAAGAGGAATCAAGGTTACTCCATTCTTAAGTAACCATTGGGCAAGAAACAAAGCAGTTAAAGCTTTAGAAAATCCAGAAATATTAGCAAATCAAATTGTATATACAGTAAATGAGTATGATTTAGATGGTGTAAATGTTGACTTAGAAAATTTAACTGAAGAGCATAGAGATGCACTTTCTAATTTCGTAATTATCTTAAGAGAAAAACTACCAGATGATAAACTACTAACTGTTTCAGTTGCAGCAAATCCTCATGGTCATGATACTGGTTGGCAAGGATCATATGATTATAAAGTACTTGGTGAGAATTCAGACTACTTATTAATCATGGCTTATGATGAACACTCACAAGGTGGAGCACCAGGACCTATTGCAAGTACTGTATTTGCAGAAGGAGCAATCCAATATGCATTAGAGTATGTATCAAAAGATAAAATCGTACTTGGTATTCCATTATTTGGCAGATATTGGAAATACAATGCAGAAAATGATAGTTATAAAGGTGGTAAAGCAATAGTAAGTGGAGCAATCCCTGGTCTATATGAAAAATTCAGCGGAGATAATCTATATAATGAGAAAGTTGGTGAATCAAGATATATTTTCAATGTAGATACTTCAGTACAAACAGGATCAATTAATGGTGAAGCATTGGAAGATGGAACATATATTGTATGGTATTCAAGCAATGATTCAATCAAAGATAAGTTGTTCCTAGTTAATCAATATGATTTATTAGGTGCAGGTGTATGGGCTCTAGGACAAGAAAAAGTTGAAGTTTGGGAATACTATGATAATGAACTAAATAGACTACCAAGAAATGTTGAACAAGAATATGTTGAGTTAGTTCAAGAATATAGTTATGAAACAATAACTGAAGATTTATCACCAATAAATGCAATGATTAGACAAGATCAAACAACAATTAGTATTGATAATATTCAAAGTTTCTCAGATGTAATTGAAGATGATATGCAAATGGATGATATGAATTACCATATTGTTGAAGAAGCACCAGAAGACGTTGAATACAAGAAAGAAGTTCAAAGTATAGAAAAAGATAAAAAGAGAAAACTACTTGGTAAAGAAAGTAAAAAAGAAACAAAGCAACCACATCATTTTCAATTTGAAAAAGTATATTAATAAATAATAAAGGCGACCTAAAAAAGGTCGCCTTATTTTTGTGATTAAATGATTATTGTTTTGTAATCAGTATATATTACTTTACCTGGTTTGCTACCATTTGGTTTATGTACAAATTTTACTAAAGTATAATCAACAGATACTTTGCTAGAATCTTTTGCTTCACTATGCTTTACTGCAATTGTAGCTGCATATTCTATTACTTTATCTGATGGATTATCATCTTTAATAATAACATGACTTCCATGGTGATCTTTTACGTGTAACCAGGTATGAGTTTTTCTAGATTCTTTTAATGTTAATTTATCATTTTGAATATTATTTCTTCCAGCTAATATTTCAATTCCGTCATAAACATATTTAAAAGGTGGCAAAGCTTCTTCATCTTTGTATTTCTTTTTGCCACTTGAGTAATTAATATATCCTGTTTCACGAAGTTCATCTTTTATGCTATTTAATTCTTCAATAGAAGAAGCGGCATCAATAAGATATAAAACACTATTCAAATAATCAATATTTGCCTCATATTCTGTTTTTTGTTCTGTAGCGTGTGAAATTGCATTCTTCAACTTATTATACTTTTTAAAGTAATTCTGAGCGTTTTTAGAAGCATTGTGATTCTCATTTAATGGAATAGAAACTATATTGTTATTATCATAATAATTTTCAACTTCAATTTGCTTCATACCAGGTTGTATTCTATAAATATTTGCAGAAATTAATTCACCATACAATTTATAATTTTCCATGTCTTCTTGCTCGGCTAATATTTCATTTACACGAGCAAGATTTTTTGTGTATTTAGATTTGAATCCATTAACATCTTTCATAAGATTATACTTTGATGTTTTGATAGAAGATATTTTATCTTTTTCATTATAGAACTTGTCTAAGAATTCAGAAAGTTCAAGTCTATTAATAGTAGTTGAAAAGTCATTTAAATCAATATGATAGTCTTCACCATATTTTCTTAAATGAAGCATATGTGTTCCACTGTTATATAAAACTAAATTAATAATGTTAAACATATCAATTGTATTTTCTCTATTGAAAGAAGAAGTTACATTTGATTGTGCCATTAGATTTTCAAAAAACAATTTACTAAAACCAACAAATTGATTTGCAATTATTTTTGTCATATTACTTTCTTCAAAGTATGGATCCATAGATGCTAGTTGAATATTTGCAATAAACTGTTCATAAGACATACCTTTAAACTCTTGCTTATTTAGAGTAGTAGGTAAAATATAGTCTCTTGCAGGTAATACTTCACGAATAGAAGACATAGTACTATCTACGTGCTTAATACTGTCTAGAATTTTATTTTTACTATTAACTAAAATAATGTTACTGTACTTACCCATAAGTTCAACATTTAATGTATATTTGGTTAAATCACCTAATTCATCTATATTTTCAAACTCGATTTGAATAACTCTATCTAAACCTAATTGAGTTACATCACATACTTTGGCACCTTGTAAGTATTTACGAAGAACCATGCAGAATTGAGGAGCTCTAACAGGGTTTTCTTTTTGAACATTGGTGAAGTGTAGACGTGCATTAGAAGGGTCTATAGATATCAATAATTTAAGTTTTTCTCTGTTGGCGTGAAATGAGAGAATAATCTCATTTTTGGTAGGCATTTGGATCTTTTCAACCCTAGTACCAACTAAAACAGCCTTAATCTCGCTAGTTACTGCATTTGTAATAATTCCATCAAAAGCCATGCTAAAAAACTCCTTTCCTAGAATAATCCTCATAATTATAGTTAAAATTAGGAAAAAAAGCAATTAAATGCTTGACAAAAAGGCAAAACGAGTGTAAACTATCCAAGGTTTACAGATAAGGAGTGATATTTATGGAAAAGAATATCCAAATGAGTATGTTATTAGACATATACGCTCCTCTTCTTACATCAAAGCAGCAAGATTTTTTAGACTTATACTATAATCAAAATCTTTCGCTTGCAGAAATTGCAGAAGATGCAAATATCACAAGGCAAGGTGTTAGAAAAATAATAGTAGATGGTGAAAAAAATCTTTTAGAGTTTGAAAGTAAGCTTAAGTTTTTAGAAAAGAAACTTACAAATAATAAGATTATAGAAGAGTTAATAGAAGAAACAGAAGATACAAATTTTAAGGTGAAACTTAAGAAGTTGCTTTAAAATATAAATTCCACTGTTTTTGTGAAGGGAGTTTATTTTATGGCATTTGAAGGATTAAGCGAAAAATTACAAAATCTTATTGGTAATTTAAGAGGTCGTTCTCGTATTACTGAAGATGATGTAAAAGATATTACAAGAGAAATCAAGCTAGCTTTATTAGAAGCAGACGTTAACTATAAAGTTGTTAAAGATTTTACTTCAACTATTGGAGAAAAAGCAGTTGGTCAAGAAGTACTTAAGAGTATTACACCTGGTCAACAAATTGTTAAAATCGTTCATGATGAATTAGTAAAATTGTTAGGAAGTGAAAGTGAAGATATTAAGATATCTCCAAATCCTCCAACAATTATTATGCTAGTTGGTCTTCAAGGTTCAGGTAAAACTACAATGGCTGGAAAGCTTGCGAACTATTTAAGAAAGAAAGGTAAGAAACCACTTTTAGTAGCTTGCGACGTATATAGACCTGCTGCTATTGATCAATTGAAAGTAGTTGGAAAGCAACTTGATATTCCAGTATTTTCAGAAGAAGATACTAAAGATGTAATAAAGATTGCAAAAGATGGTTTAAGAGAAGCAAATTCAAAATTAAATGATGTTGTTATCATAGATACTGCAGGACGTCTTCAAATAGATGAAGTACTTATGGAAGAACTTCGCAACTTAAAAGCACAAGTTAAACCTACAGAGATTTTACTTGTTGTAGACTCTATGACAGGACAAGTTGCAGTTGATGTTTCAGAAACATTTAACAAAGAATTAGATATCTCAGGTGTAATTCTTACAAAACTTGATGGTGACACTCGTGGTGGTGCAGCGCTATCGGTTAAAACAGTTACTGGTAAATCAATTAAGTTTATCGGTACTGGTGAAAAGATGAGTGATATAGAAGTATTCCATCCAGATAGAATGGCAACTCGAATTTTAGGAATGGGTGATGTACTTACACTTGTTGAAAAAGCTCAAGAAAACATTGAGATGGAAGAAGCAGTTGCACTCGAGAAGAAAATGAGACGTCAAGAGTTTACGCTTCAAGATTATTTAGAACAATTAGAAAAAGTTAATAAGATGGGTTCTTTTAAATCTATCTTAGAAATGTTTGGAGTATCAAAAGTTACGCCAGAACAACAAGAAGCTATGGAAAAGCAAATGACAAAAACAAAAGCAATTATTTATTCAATGACAACAGCTGAAAAAAGAGATCCAAGTATTTTAAATGCAAGTCGCAGAAAGAGAATAGCAAAAGGATCTGGTACAACAGTACAAGATGTAAATCAACTAATTGCTCAATACGAAACAATGAAAAAGCAAATGAAAATGCTTATGGGCAACAAAGGCGCACTTATGAAAGCAGCCAAAAAACTTGGACAAAATATCGATCCAAACGAATTAAAAAACATGAAATTTTAAAATAATTATATAAATAGTAATACTGAGAGGTGGTGAAAGAATGGTAAAAATCAGACTAAGAAGAGATGGTAGCAAAGGAGCTCCTTACTACAAAATCGTAGTAGCTGACGCTAGATACCCAAGAGATGGTAGATTCATCGAAGAAATTGGTGCTTATGATCCAATGAAAGAACCTGCTATGATTAAATTAGACACAGAAAAATATGAACAATGGGTTAAGAATGGTGCAAGACCTACAGATACAGTTAGAGCTTTATTTGGTAAAGCTTCTAAAAAGTAGTATATAACTTTTTTGAGGAGGTCTACTTATGGAAGAAATGCTTAGAGTTTTAGTTAAAGATTTAGTTAGTGATCCTTCAAAAATAGAAATCAATTCTAAAAAAGAAGGCAATCTTACTACACTTGAACTAAAAGTTGCAGAAGAAGACATGGGTAAAGTAATAGGAAAGCAAGGAAAGATTGCAAAATCAATCCGTACTCTTATGAAAGCTTATGGAGCAAAAATTGGTGAAAAAATCAATGTAGATATTTTAGATTAAGAGGTAAAAATGGTAGATTATTTCGAAATCGGTTTGATTAATAATACACATGCATTAAAAGGTGAACTAAAAGTTAGAAACTATTCAAACTCACAAAAAAGATTTGAGGAATTAAAATCAATTCTTATAAAAAATGGAGATGAATATGTTTCATACGATATCGAAAAAGTCAGATATCAAAACGATGTTGTTCTTCTTAAATTGCAAGGTGTAGATACTATTGAACAAGCAGAAACTCTTAAAGGAAAGAGTATATACATCGAAAGAAAAGATGCACCAAAATTAAATGATGATGAATACTATGTAGCAGATTTAATTGGCTCAAAAGTATATGAAGGTGATACTTTGTTAGGCGAACTTTCAGATATTTTCACGGCTGGAGCTGCTGATGTATATGTTATCAAAAATAAAGGAAAGGAAGATTTACTTCTTCCAGCACTTAAGTCTGTTATATTAGAAACAGATGTTGAAAACAAAATTATAAAAGTTGCTGTACCAGAAGGACTAAAATAAAATTAGGAGGCGGCAAAAATGAAAATAAATATATTAACATTATTTCCAGAAATGTTTTTGCCACTTAATACTTCAATAATTGGTAGAGCACAAGAAAATGGTCTTTTAGATATTAACTATATAAATTATAGAGATTATTCAAAAGATAGATTAAAGCATGTAGATGATACACCTTATGGTGGAGGAGCAGGCATGGTAATAAAACCAGAGCCAATATATGACGCGTATCAAGATATAATTGCAAATAGTAATTATTCTTCTACAAAAGTAATATATATGTCACCAAAGGGAAAAATACTTACTCAGGATATGGCAAAAGAACTTTCAAAAAATGAACATTTAGTTATACTATGTGGACACTATGAAGGTGTTGATGAAAGAATCATAGAAAAAATTGTGGATGAAGAAATTTCAATTGGAGATTATGTACTAACCGGAGGAGAACTTCCAGCAATGTGTTTAGTTGATGCAGTTGCTAGAAATATCGATGGAGTACTTAGCGATGATTCTACAAAAGATGAGTCTTTCTCAAATGGACTTTTAGAATATCCTCAGTATACAAGACCTGAAGAATTCTTAGGAGCGAAAGTTCCAGAAATATTACTATCAGGAAATCATGCTAAAATTGATGAATGGCGATTAGAAAAATCAATTGAGATTACTAAAAATCGTCGTCCAGATTTGTACGAAAAGTACATTAACCAAGTTAAAAAATAATAATTAATATAATTTTTCATAGCGTGCTATGGAAGAAAGGAGAAATAAGATGGATAAGATTAAAGCAATTGAAAATGAACAACTTAGAAAAGATGAATTAACTCTTAACGTTGGTGATACAGTTAAAGTATACAATAAGATTAAAGAAGGAAATAAGGAAAGAATCCAAGTTTTCGAAGGAACAATTATCAAAAAACAACGTGGAGGATCTAATGAAACTTTCACAGTAAGAAGAGTTGCTTACGGTACTGGTGTTGAAAAAACTTTTCCTGTTCACTCACCAAGAGTTGAAAAGGTTGAAATTGTTAGACATGGTAAAGTAAGAAGAGCAAAGCTTTATTACTTAAGAGACAGAGTTGGTAAAGCAACACGTGTTAAAGAAGATATTGTTGCTATGAACCAAGCTGCTGCAAGAGAAGCTGCTAAATCTGCAAATGCTCAAGAAGCTAAAGCTGATTCAGAAGATGCTGAATAATTTAAAATAAATGAGACTTTGAAACATTCTTCAAAAGTCTCATTTTGCTTATATGAGGTGAATTCATGGAGCATTATTATACAAATAATCCAACTTCAAAATCTGAAGAAAAAGAAATTGAATATTATATTGCAGATAAAAAAATAAAATTCATTGTAGATAATGGAGTGTTTTCTAAAAATCATGTAGATATCGCTACAAACTTTATGCTAAATGTTTTGCTTGATGAAGATATAAAAGGAAAAGTATTAGATGTAGGATGTGGTTATGGAACAATAGGAATCACACTTGCTACATTCTTTAAAGATTTAGAAATAACAATGATAGATATAAATGAGAGAGCATTAAGTCTTTCAAAAAAGAATGTTGCGCTTAATAAATTAGAAAATATAAGTATAATAGAATCTGATGGATTATCAGCAATAAAAGAAGATGAAAAATTTGATATTGTAGTTACTAATCCTCCTATAAGAGCAGGTAAGCAAGTAATCTATAAAATGTATCAAGACTCGTATGAACATTTAAAAGATGGAGGAGTGCTATACTTAGTAATTAATAAAAAACATGGTGCACCTTCAACAAAAGAATACTTAGAATCATTATTTGGAAACTGTGAAGTATTAGATAAAAAAGCAGGATTCAATGTAATTAAATGCAAAAAAGAAGCGTTGTAAAATACAACGCTTCTTTTTATTACATTATTTAATATCCCCATGAATCCATGGTACGCCACGCGAAATCCTCTTCTGGAGTTGCTTCTTCAAAATCCGGTGATTTTTCTTTGTCATTGAGAATGATTGGTCTTACAGCCTCTTTATCCAAAAAGGTATCCTGTTTTTCAGATGCTTTTCCCACAAAGTAGATGATATCTTGAAGCTTTTTAATCTTACGATTTATTTCATCAATTTCGTATTGAAGAATGATTAATTGACTTTTCAATTCTTCGAGTTCTTCAGGAGTTTTTCCATTTTGAACTTCTGCTTCAGGATGAAGATTCTTATATGCAATATCAGCAAGAATGGTATCATGCATCTCAGCAACTTTTTGATTAAGAGTACCAGGTGAATTTTTAAAAGCAATCGGAAGTTTTAAGAGTTCATGTTTTTTCTTAGTTGCAAGGAAGGACTGATATTTGATTTCTGTCAAAATAGAATGATGAACTAATTCCCAGTTTTTTGCTTTGAGTCGAACGTTAGCCATTTCTAATTACCTCCCTATCAAATTATTGTTATAGGAAACCAACTATCTTAAGATACATGGGGCATTATATCACGATTATGTTAGTTTTGTAAACAATAATTGATAGGTTTAGAGGCTTATTTACACTATCTTTTATCTCTTATCTTTAATAATTCATATTTTCTTTTAAGGTTATAATATTCATTATAATAATAACTTGCTTCTTTGATGTATTGTTCTTTTAATTCATTGATAATCTCATCTGGCAAGTCTTTTTCTCCAATTAAGCCTAATTCAAAATCTCTTTTAATTTGATATTTTTCAAAATATGTCATATTAATATCTCCTTATATATAATACAAAAATTTAACGATAAGTATTAACTCTTATCTATTACAGAAGAATGTTAACATAATTCTATTCATATGTAAAATTAATGTTTTTAATTATAGTGATTAATAGTACTTATGCATAGAGTTGACATTTAAAGGCGCATCTCAATTGAGGTGCGCCTGGTTTTTTGTTGTTTTTAAAAATCATTTTTGTTATTATGAAATAGAGGTGATTTTTTTGACACAAGAAATAGTAAAATTTTATGCTACCGATGGAATAACTTTAGATGGATATATTAATAAAAGCGAAAAGCCTTCAAACAAATTATTAATTCAAGTTCATGGAATGACAAGTAACTGTTTTAAATATAGAGAAAATGCTATTTCAGATAAAGTTGCTGAGATTGGAATTGATACATTGTGTTTTAATAATAGAGGAAGTGAAGTAGCCAAATTAATAAAAGGTGAAGACGGAAGTATAAGACTTGGTGGTTCTGCATATGAAGAAATATCTGAAAGTTATTATGACATTTGTGGAGCAATTAAATTTGCAATTAAAAGAGGATATAATGAAATATATTTACAAGGACATAGTTTGGGATCAACAAAAATTATTTATTCATACAACAGAATGTTAAAAGAAAATTATGAATATTTAAATAATATTAAAGCTATAATACTACTTTCTTTAGTTGATTTGCCAATGGTTGTTAAGTACTATGGCAAAGACTATATAGATTTTGCAAAAGAACGAATTGAAAAAGGTGAGGATCAAGTTATGATGCAATCAGACGCTTTTCCATATCCTTTATCTGCAAAAGTGTTTTTAAGATATGCAGTAAATAATGAAGATATTGATTTTGCAAAATTTGGAAATGAAGAAGATAGTTTTGAAGTATTAAATAGTTTCAAAATCCCATTATTTTTTAGATGGGGAAATGTAAATGAAATCTTACTTTTAGATGTAGAAAAACAAGTGGATTTTGTTAAAAGAAAAATACATAATGACAAAATGGATGTAGGATATATAGATGGAGCAAATCATTCATATTTTGGAAAAGAAAAAATATTAGCAGATGAAGTATATAGTTTTATAAAAGATGTTGAATAATTTATTCTTACATAAAAAAGAATTGCTAAAATTTTTAGCAATTCTTTTTTTATTTGACTAATATACTGTTTATGTCATAGCGGTAAATGTTACTGAACTACGGTCAATTCCAACACGTTTCTTAGTCATTTTACCATCCTTTATAGATAATTCATAAATTGATTTATAGTAATTATAATCTCCAATAGCTCCTTCTAAATATCCTGCATATTCATCATATACATATTCAAATATTTTTCCAGCACTTATAGTTACACTTATATTTAGACCAGTATCTATGAATAAATATGTCCCATTTTTATCGCAAATTAGCATATCACATACATCACTAGCTCCACATCTAATGTTTATGATATAGTCATTCAATAAGTAAATATCACCAATATCATCAATTGATGTTGAACCCCAATATCCATCAGCTGAAAAATCTAGAATAATTTTTGAGTCTTTTATAATATAAAACTCTGCATTACTTGTTTGACGATATCCATTTTCATGAATTTTGTTAATTTCGAAATAAATAAAACCAGTATATTCTTCGTTTCCAATTTTAATTTCATTTACTCTATAATTATAAGATCCAGTGCCAAGATCCTGAACATTTATTCCATTATATTTCAAAATAGAATCAATATTTACTTCTTCATGAAATGGAGTCATTAATATATCTTTTATTTGATTTCCATTATTAACCCATTCAAGTCTTCTATTTATTTCATCATCTAGTATTTTTACATTTTGCTGTTCAATCTGATTTAGTTGACTTGTTTCAACTTTTTTTCCACTAACTGATTTATACCATTCTTGCATATCAAAATATGATCTTATTTTATTAGAAGAAAAATCATATCCATATCTAGCATAAATTTCATTTTTAGCAAACATTAATTGGTCGTATGAAAGATGTTCACATTGTTCTATAACTTTTGTATTACTGTCTTCTATGATATAATGATTCAATTTTTTGCTATCAACACTCTTCTCAGTTGAAGATAAAATAGCAGTGTTTGTTTTTGCATCATAATCAACATCTAATCCAGTTAAAGTTGCAACATTTCTAAGTGGCAAATAAGTTCTATCATTATATGTGATAGGGTATTGTATTTCTCCAGTAGTTTCATCTTTGAAAGTTTGAATTTGTCCATTTAAACTAACCTTTAATTGGCTGTTTTGAATTGCTTGAATTGTTTGATTGGCACCTGAAACAGTTAAGCCACCAATTAAGATACCTAACGTGGTACCACATATAAATTTAAGATTATCTTTTTTAATCATATTTCATCTCCTTTGCTATTTAATAATTCTTAATATAAAAATGCACCATGTGCAATGTCCACACCATCCATCTTTTCCTTGTATTCTTCAATGGTTTTTGTATTCTTATTTTTTAATTTGTATGTGCCACTAATTAGATTTAAATAACTTTCAGAGTCGGTAGATGAAGCCTCAACAACTATTTGATCTTGTGATACTATTATCTTGATTTTTTCTAAATCACCAAACGATTCTTCTTCCTTGCTAGCAACTCCGTTTGAATAATCTAAATTTAAACCTATAAACAGGAATCTATCACCAATAGAACCAGATAATTCAAAACTCATTGTGCCATTTCCACAGTCTTGTAGTTCTATGTCTACATTATTATTTGAGTATGTTGCATTAATTGCATTAGGATCTGATAACTCTATTTTGTTGATTGTTCCATCATCAACTTTATAAGTGCCATTAAATACAGAATATGAAGAATTTTTGCTTGTAACTTTAATATTGTTTCCTTCGTGTGTAAAGTCAAAGCCAACTACTTTATCAAAAAATGTGTCTTCATATGTTGCAATGTCATTTTTTATTATGGCTGTATTACTTCCTGCTTTTACTGAGCCATATTTGTATCCTTTAAAATAAAAATCTATTTTGTTATCTCCAATTTCTTCAATTGTTAATTCGATGTAGCCATCAATATTGTTAATATATTTTCCAGCCCACTTTGTAGAATTATTTTGAGGAGTTTCTGGGATAGTACTTTCTTTTGCAGATTCTGTCGTTTTTTCAATAATATTAATCATATTATATAAAGATATTGCGGTTTCGCCTCTATTGGCAGGAGTATTTGGTTCAGTATAATCTACTTGATTTAATAGACCAACTTTTTTTGCCTCATTAATGTAACCCGTAGGCCAAGATTTGTCTGTCATTTTTTCTTCTAATTTCATAGCTCTTAAAATCATTGCCATAGACTCGGCATAAGAAACATTCTTATCTGGTCTAAAAGTACCATCTTCGTAACCATTTATAATGTCATTATCAACTGCAACTTTAATATAGTTATATGCCCAATGATTGTTACTAATGTCTGAGAAATTTGATAAAGGCAAATCGCTGGAAGCTTTTAATTTTGAAGCTTCAACCACCATTTTAGCAAATTGAGCTCTAGTAACATCATTTTTTGGCTTAAAAGTATTATCTTCAAATCCGTTTATAACACCTAATTCTACTAATTTTTCAACAGCATCGTTGTACTTAGTATTTACAACATCAGAAAAACTTGAAGCTGCATAAACTGCTGTAAGAGATAGTATAATGCAAACTACCATAAGTATTGATATTTTTTTCATAATTATTCTCCTTTGTTAAATAATATCTATTAACTATGATAGCATAATAAGAATTTTATTCAATACTGAACAATTTGCTATATGATAGTAAAGTCAAAAGAAAGTGGCATTACAATGGGAAGATATAAGTGTTACATCAACTAAATAAATATGATATAATTTTTACTGAAAAAATAATTATTTCATACAGAAAGGAGTTTGCCTTATGGAGCTTATTTTGGGACTTGCGATTCCATTTTTAGGAACTGCATTAGGATCTGCTATGGTTTTCTTTATGAAAAACCAAATGAATAAAAAAATTGAAAAGCTATTACTTGGTTTTGCATCTGGTGTCATGATTGCTGCTTCAGTTTGGTCACTTTTAATTCCATCTATAGATATGGCAAAAGAGCAAAATGTTATAGAATGGTTACCAGCAACAGTAGGATTTTTACTTGGTATGTTTTTCTTATTAATTTTAGATAGCATAATTCCTCACTTACATTTGAATAGTGATAAGCCAGAAGGATTAAAAGCGAAACTTCAAAAAACAACAATGATGGTATTAGCTGTAACACTTCATAATATTCCAGAAGGAATGGCAGTAGGTGTTGTGTTTGCAGGTGCGATGGCACAAAATTCAGGAATAACTATGGCAGGAGCAATAGCACTTGCAATAGGTATAGCAATTCAAAATTTTCCGGAAGGAGCAATTATTTCAATGCCACTTAAAAGCGAGGGCATGTCAAAACCAAAAGCATTTTTATTTGGAATGCTATCTGGAATAGTTGAACCAATAGGTGCAATTTTGACAATTGCTTTAACAAAACTAGTTGTACCAGTATTACCTTATTTCTTGTCTTTTGCAGCAGGAGCTATGATTTATGTAGTAGTAGAAGAATTAATACCAGAATCTCATTCTGGAGAGCATTCAAACATTGGAACAATTGGTGTTGCAATTGGATTTGTAATTATGATGGTACTTGATATAGCATTAGGTTAGGAGAGAGAATATGATTAAATTAGTATTAGTTAGGCACGGACAAAGTGCATGGAATTTAGAAAATAGATTTACAGGATGGACAGATGTTGAATTATCTGAACAAGGAATAAAAGAAGCAAAAGAAGCGGGGAAAGTTTTAAAAGAAAAAGGATTTGAATTTGACGTAGCATATACTTCGGTTTTAAAAAGAGCAAATGATACATTAAAATATATTTTGGAAGAACTAGGAGAAGAAGATATTCCAATAAAGAAAAGTTGGAGATTAAATGAAAGGCATTATGGTGCTTTGCAAGGATTAAACAAAGATGAAACAAGAGAAAAATATGGAGCAGATCAAGTATTGCTTTGGAGAAGAAGTACAGATATAAAACCACCAGAGTTATCTATTGATGATGAAAGATATCCAGGTAATGATCCTAAATATACTAACTTAACACCTGATGAATTGCCAAAAACAGAAAATTTAATAGATACAATAAATAGAGTAATGGTTTATTGGAATTCAGATATTAAAAAAGATTTAGAGGAAGGAAAGAGAGTTATTATTGCCGCTCATGGAAATAGTTTAAGAGGATTAATTAAGTACTTAGATAATATGTCTGATGAAGAAATAATAAAACTAGAATTACAAACAGGAAATCCTATTTGTTATGAATTAGATGATGACTTAAAGCCAATAACACATTATTACTTAAAGTAAAAAGAAGGTCTAGATTTTAAAAATCTAGACCTTTTGTTTTGGAGCAGGTAGCGGGAATCGAACCCGCGTCTTCAGCTTGGAGGGCTGAAGTTCTACCATTGAACCACACCTGCGTTTATTTAAGACAAGTGTTATTATAATAATAATCTATACCTTTGTCAAGCAGTTTTATATCAAAATGAGAGAACCCTTAAAAGTCAGGGCTTTCAAGGGTTCTTTTTCTCAAAAAAGGAGGGGGATAATAGTCTTTTTTGACTACTCTATAGTGATATATTTCTTTTCTGGAAGAGCTTTCTTTTCTTCTTTCTTTGGCACATCGATTGTTAAAGTGCCATTCTTAAATGATGCTTTAATCTCTTCTTCTGTAACATCTTCACCAACATAGAAGCTTCTTGAGCATTCACCATAGAATCTTTCTTTTCTTACAAATTTGCCTTCATCTTTATCTTCTTTTTCTTCTGATGTTTTTGCATGTATTGTTAAGTAGCCATCTTCAATTGACATATCAAGGTTTTCTTTATCATATCCAGGAAGATCAATTGTAATTTCAAATTTGTCTTTCAACTCCTTGATATCAGTCTTCATTATTCTATTTTCATCATGTCTAGGGAAGTTAGGACGCATTCTGAAAAATGGATCATCAAAAATATCATCCCACAAATCTAAATCGTGATTTTTTCTAGGTATCATAAACATATAAATCATCCTTTCTTTTATATATTAAAAACAATAATAAACTACATCTGCTAGTAAGTTATTATATATTTCATCGCCTCTTTCTTATCAACTTACAACCTTATTATACATCAAAAATTAGCACTGTCAACATTAGAGTGCTAAAATTCACATAAAGTTCACAAATCAAAAAAATGTTTCATTTTATAGGCTTTTTTGATATGATTATATAGGAGATTTTATAAAAAATAAGGAGATAAACAAATGAAAAAACTACTTTCTGCTTTAATTGCAGATCCAATTTGTAACGCAATAATGTCTATATTAATATATGCATTTTATGGTGTAGTTATAGGACTTTCTTTAGCACCATCTGGACTGTTTTTATACTATATGTCACTAGTGCTACCATTAAGAAATCTATTAAATGTATTTTTATTTACACTATGTGCTGGAGTTGCTATATATATGTTTTTCATCGTGGCACTTATTGTATTTGGAATAATTGAAAGAATATTAACGCTAGGTTTTAAACCTGGAAAATATAAAACTACTTCTGCAACATTTGCAAGATGGCTTATTTATTCTGGTCTACATGTAATACTTCTTAACATGGTATTACCTTATGTTTCTGGAACAGTATGGGCTAAGGTATTTTATAGAATACTAGGTGCTAAAATTGGAAAAAATGTTTTTATAAATACAGCTGGGCTTCATGATGCATATCTTCTTGAACTTGGAGATAATGTAGTAATAGGTGGAGGATCAAATATTTCTTGTCATATTTTTGAAGGCAATGAATTGTACTTAGGAAAAATTAAAATTGGAAATAACACTTTAATTAGTGCTGATACATATATTATGCCAGGTGCAACAATTGGAGATAAATGTAACATTGGTCTTAAAGCAACAGTTAGAAAAAATAAAACAATTCCAGATAGATCAATGATACTTGCATTCCCTGGAACACCTGCCAAAAAAGTTGCAGAATTATTAAAAGACAACGATAAAGATAATTCATAGAAAGGAATATGTAATGGAAAAAATAGATAGAAAAATAAAAGATGGAATAATTCTTCATTTGATGAAAACAGGTGATAGATTTAAAACAAATTACATTGCAATTAATATTCTTTTAGATTTAAAAAGAGAAGATGTAACTAAGAATTCATTAACATCACTTGTATTAAGAAGAGGAACTTCTAAATATCCAACAATGAAAGATATTTCTATAAAGCTTGAAGACATGTATGGAGCAACATTTGATGCAGATGTAGATAAGCTTGGCGATAGACTTGTAATGCAATTTGTGATGGATTCAATTTCTAATGACTATACATTAAATGAAGAAGATGTTTTACTTGATGGACTTGAATTAATAAGTGATGCGATTCTAAATCCTGTTTTAGAAAACGATATTTTTAAAGAAGAATATGTTGAGCAGGAAAAAGACACATTAAAAGAAATTATTAATTCAAAAATAAATGATAAAGGTTCTTATGCTCAAGAAAGAGCAGTAGAAGAAATGTACAAAGATGAACCTTATGGAATTTATAAATTTGGATATGTTGAAGATTTAGAAAACATTACACCAGAGACTTTGTATGAACATTATTTAAAAATTTTGGAATCAGGAGAATTTCATATTTATATTTCGGGTAGCTTTGATGATGATAAAGTATTTGAATTACTTAATAATAAATTTTCAAAAGTAAATAGAAACTATGTAGATAAGAATGAAAAGTTAGAAAAAGAATTTATTAAAAAAGATAATCCAAATGAAGTAATAGAACATCAAAATGTTACACAAGGAAAATTAGTATTAGGTTATAAATTAGATTCACAAAGTTTAAAAGATGATTTTTATAAAATGACAGTTTATAGTGCAATATTAGGTGGTACAGCAAGTTCAAAATTATTTAATAATGTTAGAGAAAAGAAAAGTTTAGCATATACAATTCGTTCACAATATATTAAACATAAAGGTGCTATGTTTGCCTCTGCAGGTATTGAACTTGAAAACTATGATTTAGCAAAAGAATGCATATTAAAAGAAATAAATGATATGAGAATAGGTGAAATAACTGAAGAAGAATTGAATGCAGCAAAAGTCAATTTAGTAACAAGATATAAGTCATTAAACGATTCACAACTAGCATTAATTGGATGGTCAATAGGTCAAAAACTTTTAGGTGGCGATGAAGACTTAAATGTTGCGATAGATAAGATAAATGAAATAACAATACAAGATGTTGTAGAAGTAGCAAATAGATTACACTTAGATACAACATATTATTTAACTGCATAATAATTTTGAAAGGATAGCAAAATGATAGAAGAAAAACTAAAAGAAAAAGTATATTTTGAACATTTAGATAATGGTTTAGATGTAATAATTGTACCTAAAAAAGGAGCAATAAATTTTTATGCTACTTATGCTACACACTTTGGTTCATTGAATTATAAATTTAAAGCACCAGGTGCAAATGAAATAACAGAGGTTCCAGATGGAGTAGCACACTTTTTAGAACACAAATTGTTTGAAGAAGCTGATGGTATAAATGCATTAGATAAATTATCTAAGATAGGTGCAAATGCAAATGCATATACAACATTTAATCACACAGCATATTTGTTTAGTTGCAATTCAAGATTTGATGAAGCATTTGATATATTATTAAAGTTTGTTCAAAGTCCATATCTTACAGAAGAAAATGTTGAAAAAGAAAAAGGCATTATTGGACAAGAAATAAAAATGTATGATGATGATCCAGATTGGCAAGTATTCTTTCAACTTTTAACCGCATTATATGGTGATAAACATGCGGTTGCAAAAGATATAGCAGGAACTGTTGAATCAATAAGCCACATTACACCAGAAATATTATATGACTGTTATAATACATTCTATGATCCATCTAATATGGTTATTGCAGTTGCAGGAGATGTTGAACCAGAGAAAATATTAGAGAAGATAAAAGCATCAGTAAAAGAACAACCAGAAAAATCTGAAATTGAAAGATACTACGGTGAAATATCTAAAGAAGTATTTCATAAAAGGGTAGAGAAGAAAATGGATGTAAGTATTCCAATGGGAGTACTTGGATTTAAAGATACAAAAGCACAAAGATTAAGAAAAGCAGGATACACAGAAAATAATAATGACTTAGTTAAAAGAGATGTTGCAATTGAAATCTTACTTTCAATGATTTCAGGAGATAGTTCAAAAGTATTTGAGGAACTATATAATGATGGAGTAATTACAAAATCAATTGGTGGAGATTTTACTTTTGAAGAAGATTATGCATATAGTGCATTTAGTTTTGAAAGCAATGATATCGATAGAGTAGTCAGTCGTATAAAAGAAGAAATTACATACTTAAAAGAAAATGGATTAAATCCAGAAATTTTTGAAAGAATAAAGAAGATGCTATATGGTGGTTTTGTAAGAACATTTAATGATCCCACAAATGCAGCAAGAGCATTTGTTAATGATTATTTCAAAGGTATTAATTCATTTGAATTTATTGATGCATATCAAAACATAGATAAAGCATATGTTGAAGAAGTATTAAAAGAACATTTTGATTTTGACAACATGGCATTATCTACTGTAGTACCAAATTAAATTGAACTACACTTTAAAATTGATGCATTATTCAACTTAAGAAAATAAAAACCCTGAAATGACAAATGTCATCTCAGGGTTTTGTTCAGGACTTAATAGCCACCGCCGTAATCGTAAATCGGTCGTCCGTCTTTGGTAGAATGAACATTGGTAATACTGCCGTCGGGCTGAATGTCATATGAAAGGTGCCAGTCACGATCGGTTGCATAAACGGAAACATGGGTTATTCCACCAGAAGTGGTTACATGCTTGCCGCCGCCGGCACGAATGATTGCCCGTTCCATTTCTTCAACATTTACTCTCCCAGGATTGTAGTTCTGTGCCATAGCTGTAATCTCCTTTTGAATATATTTTTAACACGCAATATGCGTATTAAATTCCAAAGTATAATTATATAGATTAGAGGAAAATTAGAGGTCTTTTTACGTAGCATAATTTACCACAAAAGCAATATTATGTCAAGTTATTTTTGGTGTTTTGTTGACATAAATTCGGATTTAGACTATAATTATCCTTGTTGAGATTCTTTATTATGTGGGCGAATTGCCCACAAAAATAGAAAGGAGTTTTTTTGAGTATGTTGCTACATGTATCCAATCTCCCTACCACGTTTCCTTTGACTACTTTACTCGAACAGAATGAACGGTTTTTGAGGTGGAAATCACGTGTTGGCATTAATGAAATCAAAAAATTGTTTGTCGGACTGATGCATGACAAAAAAGTCATTTATAAAGTTAGTCTCGACGAAACGGTTGATCTTCCTTCTGTTGTGCGGATTAATCTGCAATATTTAGCTAAGCTTGCCGGTTATAGTGATGACCTTTATGCCTCTGCTAAAGAGATTGCAAGCGAGGAAAAATATTCCGCATGTGTGACTGAACCTCAAAAGCTCCCCAAAAGGGATCAAGACCTGATTGATTATCATGGTTCAAGAAATGATTTTGCAAAATATGATCTTGATTATTCCTGAGTATGATTAATATTGCAAAATAATTACAAATTCTGCTTTTTATAGAGCAGAATTTTTTTTTGTGCTATCATTTAAGGTAGAGTTATTATATCAAAAAGGAGGAGTAGGACGGCAAATGTCAAGGAAAGTTAGAAAGATTACTGTTGTTGAAATTATTCCGATTATTGTTGTAGCAATAATAGTTATATTTTTGGTTTTAGCGAATAAATATAGCAGTTCACTTAAACAAACACAAACTCCAGTAACCAATTCAGAATACTATGATTATAAATTGTCAGATGGTTCTTATAACACCATATCAACTAAGGATTTTAATATTCTTATGAGTTCAGAAAATAAAGAGCTTGAAAGTTTAATTTTATCTGGCAATTATTCAAAGAATTACCATATAAATGTCGATTATGCTGATACTTTTGAGGCATTAAATATACTAAACAATGGTGCTAAATATGATGCTTTATTTATATCAAACTCAATTTGGCAATACAAATTAAATTCAAATGTATCGCTTAAGAATGCAAAATCTACAAGTATTACACCAATAGCTTTTGGTATTAAAAAATCTAAAGCCGAAAGTCTTGGCTTTACAAAAGACAAGGTATATACAAAAGATATTATAGATGCAGTAAAAGATGGTAAGCTTAAGTTCACAATGTCGAACCCTACTACTACAAATAGTGGAGCATCTGCATATTTTGCTTTATTATATACACTTGCAGATTATCCAGTAGTTCTTACAGAAGAACACTTACAAGATGAAAAAATTCAAAGTCAAATAAAAGACTTCTTTATGGGTCAAGAAAGAACTGTTGGTGATGAGAATTTCCTTGGAGAAGCATTCTTAAAGGGAGATTATGAAGCCGTTGTTTCTTATGAGTACTCAATTATAGATATTAATAAGCAATTAGAAAGTCAAGGTAAAGAACCTTTGTATGTTGTTTATCCTTATGATGGTGTTGCAATCTGTGACAACATATTTGGATATATAGATAATAAAGATGATAACAAATTAGAAATGTTTCTTGAGATACAAGATTATTTGTTAAGCTCAGAAGCAAAAGAAAAATTAGCATCCTTAGGTAGAAGAACATGGTATGGTGGAATAACTACAAATGCAGATAAAAACACTTTCAATCCATCATGGGGAATAGATACTACAAAATATATTAATTCAGTTAAGCTCCCTTCAAAAGATGTTATTAGTCTAGCTTTAGCAGTTTATCAAGAACAATTTAGAAAACCTGTTCATGTAGTTTTCTGCCTAGACTTTTCTGGAAGTATGCAAGGAAATGGATATGAAGAATTAAAGAAAGCAATGGAATATATATTAACAGACGAAGCATCTGCAGAGTATATTCAATTTGCTTCAAGCGATTATATAGATATTGTACCTTTTGAAAGTAAAATTCATAATGTAATTTCAACAAAAGATGGTACACAAACAGCAGCGTTGCTTAATGATATAAGAACAAGAAGCCCTTATGGTGGTACTGCATTATATGAAGCGGCAGCTACTGCACTTAAAATACTAAAAGATGAAAATCAAGATGAAAGAAATAGAACAATAATATTGATGACAGACGGAGAAGGAAATATAGGATCATTTAATTCGCTAAGAAGAACTTATGAAGAGATAGGTGAGGATATCCCTATATATTCAATCATGTTTGGTGCTGCATCAGATAAACAATTAAATGAAATTGCAGAATTAACAAATGCAAAAGTATTTGATGGTAAAAATGATTTAGTAAAAGCATTTAAAGAAGTTAGAGGATATAACTAATAAGTGAGGAAACTTTTATGAAGAATTCGGGAATTATTTCTGCGGTAATTCGGCGGGGCATTTTTTGCAGTTCCTTTACTTGCTACACCTGCTGGTCTTCCATTATCGTTAATTCTAGGAGCTACTGCTTTTGGAGCTTCAGAGTTAGTTTTAGGAGACCATAGTAAAAAGTCTGAATCGCCTATAATAAGTGGCGTAAATGTTAAGGAAGTATTGGAAAAGGCTAGAGGACAAAATGAGCAGATAAAAGTACTGCAAGGAGAAATTGAAGATCGAAACTTTAAACTAACGATTTTAGAAATAACAAATACAGTTGATAAAATTATCGACACAGTTTCTCATGATCATCGTAAGTACAAAAAAGCCGAAACGTTTTTTGAGTACTATCTTCCAGTTACGATTAAGATTTTATCTAGATATGATGAAATTGAAAATCAAAAACTTACATCAAAAGACAGCGAAAAGTTTATGCTAGGAGCACAGAATTTAATCAATGAAGTTAATAGTGCATTTAAAAAACAACTTGCAGGATTGTATCAAAAAGATATAGATGATACTGATGCTGAAATGAAAGTATTTGATATGATGTTAAAATCAGAAGGTTTAGATTCTAATAATATGGATGTTAATGAGGAGGAAAAGTAAGTGGACAACAAAAAAATTATTGGTATTACGATTTTTATCATTCTAATTGTTGTAATCACAGGAATCTATTTCATAGGTGGAAGTTTGGAAGAACAACCAGGTGGTGAGGTCAAGATTACTAAGTCAAACATCTATGATATGGATAGAAGAAATATCACTGAAAACATAGATGTTCCTGGATATACAACTGTTTATGTTGCAGTAGGTGGTGGAAAGGAAGGATTTTTAGATGATCCAGAAATAAATAAAATCCTTATAGACAAATATAAGTTAAATGTTGTTTATGATGATTGGAGCAACGGAAAATTAGTATTGTGGCCAACGATAAGAGAAGCTGTAGGAAGAGGAGATAAATCAATTACAAATGGTAAAGATCTTACTATTAAATCAGAAGGTGTTACACCTTATGATGCGATTTTTCCTTCAGACTTAAGATATTACAATTACTATGGAATTAGTGCTAATAAGGAAAAAGGAGAAGCTGATCGTTTTAGAGTTCAAGGTGGTTCGCTTACATTGAACACTCCTATTGTTGTATATAGTTGGGCAGAGTATACTGATGCACTTATAAAAGAAGGAATAGTAACAGAAAGAGATGGTTCATATTTTATTACTGATATGGACAAACTTTTAAAGATAATGGAAGACAAAGTTAAATGGACAGAACTTGGAGTTAGTGAAAATTCTCAAGCAGTTGATATTAGATCTGTAGATCCAGTTGTATCAAGTCCAGGTGCTACATACTATGGTTTATTACTTTCAATATTCTGTGATGCAAATATGACAGATGAAAACATTATAGAGCACTTACCAGAGCTAAGAGAATATTATCAAAAAGCAGGAGCGCTTTTACGTACACCTTCAGATTTGTTTATGAAGTATTTATACGAAAGAGTTCCACTAATTGTTGATTATGAAAAGAGTGTTGTAGATTTAGCAAATAGTGATACTAAAAACTTTGAACCAATTAGAAATGATTTAAGAATTTTATATCCAGAACCTACAATGTACAATTCTCATTGCTATGAATATTTTACGGCTAATGGAAAATTATTATTTGATGCATATCAAGATCCAGAGATTCAGAAAATAGCTTGGAATAAATATGGATTTAGAATGGGTGTATCAATTGATATGGAAGAAGCTAACAAGCTTGGCATAGGAATTACAGCAAGGCTTACAAACTTAGTAGATGGATTAAAGATGGAGACATATGACAAGTTAATCGCATACATTGGTGAAAAAGATGATGTAAAAGCAAATAATATTTTGCATGATATTGAAAATTAAAAAGTTTTTCTAAAAAGAAAGGATGAAAGAAAAATGGCAACTCAAATGGAATTAAAGGTTGAAAAACCAATTGAAGAAAAAGAAGTAAGTCAAATTGTATCAGAGACAACAAAAGTTACTGACGAGAGAATAGAAGCATCTTTAAATTATGATTCTTTAACACAAGCCGAAAAGGATGCAATTGAAGAATTTAATAAGAAAATTGATGTTACTGATTCAACACAAGTACTTCAATTTGGTGCAGCGGCACAATCAAAAATATCTCAATTTTCTGATAGTGTTTTAGAAGATGTTAGAACAAAAAATCTAGGTGAAGTAGGAGATTTACTTGCTAACTTAGTTGGCGAAATTAAATCATTTAATTCAAGTATCTCAAATGATAATAAAGGCTTTTTAGGAAAACTATTTTCTAATGCTAAGAAAGAAGTAGATACAATTGTTGCAAAATATAACAAAATAGATGGAAACATAGATACTATTGAAAAAAGCTTAGAAAGACACAGACTTCAAATGCTAAAAGATATTAGTATTTTTGATTCCATGTACGATAAAAACTTAGCTTATTTCAAAGAAATCTCATTATACATTATTGCAGGTGAAAGAAAGCTTGACGAACTTCGTAATGAAGTTTTACCAGCACTTATTAAAAAAGCAGAAGAAACTGGAGAGCAATTAGATGCTCAAAAAGTACAAGATATGGAAAATGTAATCAATAGATTTGAAAAGAAAATCTATGATTTAAAAACAACAAGAATTATTTCTATTCAAATGGCTCCACAAATTAGAATGCTTCAAAACAATGAAGCAGAACTTGTTGAAAAAATTCAAAGTTCTATTACAAATACAATTCCACTTTGGAAAAACCAAATGGTTATTGCACTAGGTATTAACAATGCAAAACAAGCATTGGGAGCTCAAACAGCAGTTACTGATTTAACAAATGATATGTTAAAGAAGAACAGCGAGATTTTAAAACAAGGTTCTATACAAATTGCAGAGCAATCTGAAAGAGCAATTGTTGATGTTGAAACACTTCAAAAGACTAATAACGATATCATTGAAACTTTAGATAAAGTTCTTGAAATTCATAAACAAGGTAGAATTAAGAGACAAGAAAGTGAAAAAGCACTTACAGAAATTGAAAAAGAACTTCGTGAAAAAATGCTTGAGATAAAGCATGATCCAACAGCATCTTCAACAGGATTAAAGATGTAGTTACAATGAAACTTTAGGGACGTCCCGTGAGCGTTTCATTTAAAAAGTGAGACATTTTTTGGAGCGTCCTTTTAATTTGAGTTAGCTATTTAATATATTTGATGAGGGAAAACAAATGGAGAAAAGAAACTTTTTTGATGGAATTTATGATGATTTCTTTGGAATTGATAACAAGATTTTAGAAAAACAAAATGAAAAACTACGCAAAGAATTAGGCCTAGATAAGATGGCTCCAATTCCAGAAATAATTGTTAAAAAAGATGAAAAATTCTTAGATGAAAGAGAAGTAAAAGATGCAAAAGAAGACCGCGATAAGAAGATGGAAGAATGGTTTTCTAGAATTGACAAGTTATATATTAAAGATGAATCGAAGAATTTACTAAAAAAGATAATTGAATATATGAGAAAATATAATGAAAAAATTGAAGCAAATTATATATCTTTTAATCTTCAATTAATAACTAACAACCAGGAAACTATTGAGACGATTTTAGATGTTTTAGAACAATCTATGATTTTATTTAACTATGGTTTATCTAAGGACTATTCAGAAGTATCAATGTATAGAGTTAAATCAGATGAGGCTCTAGAAAGCTTATATGAAGATAGATATGGCTTAATTTTTATAACCGATCTAAAAGGTTATGATATCAATGATACAAACTTCAAAGATAAATTTGATCATACTTTTACAGACTTAGTTAAATCATACGACAAGACAATCACTATACTTGGTGCAAATAAGAAAGAAGAATTAGATAGTTTCTTTGTGAATATGGCAAAACTAAGAAGTGACTATTTTGACTTCATTATTGAAGGTATTAATCCTGATGTTCAAGACGTATATAATGAAGTGCTTGAAATTGCTTCAAAGAGTGTAGAATTAACAGATGATATGAAAGTGAAATTATTAGATTATATTGCTTTTACATATCCAAAGACAGAATTAAGTTTTCCTGAATATCGTAAATCATTATGCAAAGATATTGCATTTAATAAAGAGATTCCAACTTACGAAAGAGAGAAGACATTAGAAGAAATATTTGCTGAATTAAATGAATTAGTTGGTCTTCAAAAAGTTAAAAAAGTATTAAATGAACTAGTAGACTTAATGGAGCTTAGAAATAAAACAAAAGATGATTTGAAGATTAAAAACGTAAATCTTCACATGGTATTTTTAGGTAATCCAGGTACTGGTAAGACGACTGTAGCAAGAATAATTGCAGAGATTTTATATAACTTAAAATATATTCAACAAGATAAATTAATTGAAGTATCTAGTAAAGATTTAGTTGGTGAATATGTTGGCCAAACAGCGCCAAAAACAATGTCTGTAATTGAAAAAGCAATGGGTGGATTATTGTTCATTGATGAAGCATATACTCTTGCTTCAACTGGTGGTGCATCAGGTAATTC
>Ga0247611_10002501_pt1 | contig 29509 bp, 22 predicted proteins | sample 177DNAGHGhighgp2_FD_192422 | JGI IMG/M metagenome (GOLD analysis project Ga0247611, IMG submission 192422) | Sheep rumen microbial communities from Palmerston North, Manawatu-Wanganui, New Zealand - 1770 DNA GHGhigh gp2 | ecosystem: Host-associated > Mammals > Digestive system > Stomach > Rumen... | reverse complement strand
GCCGGACGGATGGCTGCGCCGCATCCTCTTGATTGTCGCCTTTGCGATACTCTATTGGATCGCCTTTGGTGGTAGCCATTATTATCGCAACCCGACCGTCTTCCCCACTCTGCTCTATGCAGCATGGATCTCCGCCATCATCATCCCCTTAATGATGTGGTTTGTTGTTAGAGGAAAGAAGTCAGAGAATGATCAGCAGCAAAACAATTCTCTCACCTATTACCTCATACCTCTCACCTCATATATCCTCGTGTTCGTTGTCATGGGGACTCTCGTCTGGGAAAACGCCAATTTCAAGGCCGAGAAGGTGATGCAATATGACTTTATGGCCCGCCACCAGCAATGGAACCGTATACTTGAAACCGTTAACGCCGAGAAACCCAACAACCAGATAGGCGTGACGGTACAAAATCTGGCTCTGGCGATGCGCGGCCTGCTTGTCGACCACCTGTTCGACTATAACCAGAATGGTATCTCGGGTCTCCTGCCCGATGTAAAGGAAGACGCCACCAGTCCGATGCCTACCGCCGAGGCTTTCTATCAGTTGGGTATGATTTATGTGGCCCAGCGAACGGTTTTCGAGGCTCAAGAAGCCATCCTTGACTTCCAGAAGAGTGCCCGTTGCTACAAACGACTGGCACAGACAAACCTGATTATCGGCAGCTACGAGGTGGCCCGCAAATATCTCTCGGCCCTGCAGAAAACCCTCTTCTATCGCGAATGGGCCAATGAGACACTACCACTGCTGGGCAACGAAGAGGCCATCGCCAAGCATCCCGAATACGGACGCCTGCGCCAATGTGTTTATGATGAGGACTTCTATTTCAGCGACCACACGACGCCCGAAATGCTCGAGAGTCTCTTCTTCAGCAACACGGACAACCGCCTGGCGTTCGAATACCTGAGAGCCTATTATATCCTGACAGGCGATCGAGACAGCTATACCCAATTACTACTTAAGACCTCCACGAAGCAATGAAACAGATCCTCTATACGCTCATCTCCCTCGTGCTGTTCTCTGCCTGCACCACCGAAACGGTCAGCAATGCCAAACAGGAGACTGACCAACCCCAGATCTATCCCGACTACCTAGGTGTCACCATCCCCGTGAATATCGCTCCGCTCTGCTTCAGCATGACCAATGAGGACGCCCTGCTGATCGATGCCACCATTACAGACCGTCACGGAAACAACCTGCACAGCCAAGGTGAAGAGTCCGTTGACTTCGACATGGACGACTGGCATACATTGCTCGGGCAGAACCGTGGAGACTCGCTCAACGTAACCGTTTCGGCCAAGTTTGAAGACGGTTGGCACACCTATCGTCCTTTCTACATCTACGTAAGTCCCGACAGCATTGACTACGGTATCTGCTACCGCCTGATCGAGCCTGGCTACGAGGTGTGGAGCAAAATGGGCATTTATGAACGCGACCTCTCCTCGTTCGATGAGCAGGCGCTGATAGAGAACACACAGTTCGAGGGTTGCGTCAACTGCCATAGCTTCAATCGCGGCAACCCTGACGATATGAGCCTTCATATCCGTGGTCCGCATGGTGCCACCCTGCTGCGCCAGAATAATAGCCCTATCACTGCTTACAACACCAAGACCGATCAGACGCTCGGCTTCTGCGTCTATCCCTATTGGCATCCTTCGGGCCACTATATTGCCTATTCCACCAACGCGACGAGCCAGCTCTTCCATAGTGTCAGTCCCAACCGCATCGAGGTCTTCGATACTGCCTCAGACCTTCAGGTCTATGACATCGAGAAGAATGAACTGATATTATCACCCCTGCTTAAGCAGGACTCTATCTACGAGACCTATCCCGTGTTCTCTGCCGATGGTCGTTCGCTCTATTTCTGTGCGGCCCGCGCCCTTCCTGAGGGCAGTCATCAGCTCGACTCGATTCACTACAATCTCTGCCGCATCGATTTCGACCCCGAAACGGGCCAGTTCGGCAACCAGATAGACATCATCGTCGATGCCGAGACTCAGTACAAATCCATCTCTTTCCCTCGTCCCTCCTACGATGGGCGGTTCCTTTGCTACACACTCTCCGACTACGGACAGTTCAGTATCTGGCATCATGAGGCCGACCTGTGGCTACTCGACCTCTCGACAGGAGAGACACACCCCATGAAGGAGGCAAATTCTGCAGACACAGAATCGTTCCATAACTGGAGCACGAACTCCCGCTGGCTGGTGTTCAGTTCACGTCGTGACGATGGCCTCTTCACACGGCCCTATTTCTGTCACGTTGATGACAAGGGCGCTGTCAGCAAGCCCTTCATGCTGCCCCAGCGCCATCCGCGCCGCTTCTATCGCGACCGTTTCATGTCCTTCAATGTGCCCGATTTCATCATCACTCCGACGCACTTCGATGGTCACAAAGCCAGTCGTCTCATCAACGATGATTACCGCAAGGACTTTGGCGTTCGCCAAATAGCCAACCAATGACAAAAAACTGTGAACATATCAAAAACTTTATCATATATAACATTTTGGATATAGGCTGCAAAAATATAAACTGTAAGTTACATAAGAAAAAGTGCTTTTGTTAAAATTATAATATATTTGCATCCGTTTATTTAAATCTTAATGCGGAAGTTGAGAAACTTGGCGCAACACACCACACAGCAACAACAATACAACCATACATTTTAATTAACAATTATCTAACTAAATTATATGGAATTTTAAATCTTTACAAAAGCCATTAATGGCATTGTTCCTGCTCTGTTTGTTCCCCCTAGGGGCTTTGGCTCAGAGCATTGTCAAAGGAACAGTGAAAGACGAAGCAGGTGAACCGATTATCGGTGCAACTGTAAAAGTGGAAGGATCCAAAGCAGGAGCCATCACAGACTTCTCGGGCGATTTCCAGGTTCAGGCTGGCAGCAATGCCACACTGGTTGTCTCTTATGTGGGTTATGAGACCCAGACTGTCAAGGTTGCAGGACGTAACAACATCGTTATCTCGATGAAGGAAGACAACACCCAGTTAAACGACGTGGTGGTTATCGGTTACGGTGTTTAGAGAAAGAGCGACTTGACGGGTGCTGTTGCTTCCGTGAAGAGCGATGACATCAAGAACCTGTCAACAACTGATGCAGCAGCCGCTCTTCAGGGTAAGGTCTCTGGTGTCAACGTCCTGACAAACGCTTCTCCTGGTAGTGGTGCCGATATTCGCGTTCGTGGTTATTCTTCTAACTCAGAATACATCCCACCCCTTTACATTGTCGACGGTCTTCAGGTTTCCAGCATCCAGTATCTCGATCCTACGCTGATTGAATCTATCGAGATCCTGAAGGATGCCGCTTCAGCTGCCATCTACGGTGCCGAGGCTGGTAATGGTGTGGTACTTATCACCACCAAGAAAGGTGATGAAGGCAAGGTTTCTGTCAACTATACCGGCAGAGCTACCTTGGAGAACTTTACCAATCGTCCGCTTCTGGATCGCCAGGGCTTCCTCAAGTATATGACTTACGAGTATGGTGAGGAAGATGTCAAGAAGAGACTCGCAGATAATGATTACTCTCATCCTTATTACGCAGGTGGCGTGATCGATCAGGATTGGATTGACGCCTATATTGAACCCACATGGAGCCATCAGCATGCTGTTAGCGTCTCTGGCGGTAATTCTAAGGGACACTTCTTCACGGGCCTCAACTTTGTACGCACCAATGGTGTGGTAAGAGGCGACAAGGATGTCTACAAGCGTCTCACCGCTCAGGTCAATGCCGACTACAACATCTATAAGTGGTTGCAGGTTGGTTCTAACAACTCGATTGAGAAGTGGGATACCAAGAGCGTTTCGCAGCGTGGCTACGGCTCTTCATTCGAGCAGATGATGCAGATGGATCCGCTGACTCCAGTTTATTGGACTAAGCCCGAGGAGATGTCACTCTCTGTAAAGACCAAGTACGACCAGTTGCAGAACGGCACCGCAGCTCAAGACTACCGTCTCTTCCGTGATGAGAACGGTTGGTATGCCAATACCAAGTATTCTGATATGGAAGGTAGCCCGTTGGCTAAGCGTGACGCTACCGACGGTACGAATGGTGGTTGGAACATCAACGGAACGCTTTATGCCAACCTAATGCCCATCAAGGGTCTGACCATTACTTCTCGCTTGGGCTATCGTCTTTCTTACAGCACTTCCCACAGCTATACTGCTCCGTTCTGGATTGGTGACCGTGGTAATCAGGAAACTTATTCAATCTCTGCTAACCACAATACCAGTTGGTACTATCAGTGGGAGAACTTCGCAAACTACAACATCACGGTCGCCCAGAAGCACAACATCGGCGTCATGATCGGTATGTCTTATCGCGAGAACAACACGGATAACTCAAGTATCAGTTCTTCTGGCTCTGACATCCTCAAGTCTTACGAAGAGAACTTCCGTTACATTTCTTATTTAAAGGATGATGCTCCTAAGTCAGTAAGCAATTCACCGGGCAGAAGCGCATCTCTGGCATACTTCGGACGTCTTAGCTATAACTACGACAACCGTTACTTCCTCCAATTCAACATCCGCCGCGATGCCTTCGACTCTTCAAAACTGTCTAAGGATAACCGCTGGGGTACCTTCCCCTCAGTCTCTGCAGGTTGGACCATCAGCAATGAGAAGTTCTTCAAGGAGAGCATTCCCACCGAGATCGTTTCCTTCTTGAAGATCCGTGGTTCTTGGGGTCGCAACGGTAATATCTCCGTGCTGAGGAACTATCCTTATACGGCTGCCATCGCAAAGGGTAGCAGTTGGTATCAGTATAATGTTGACCAGGTCGGTTCTGTATTCGGCTCTGCTCCTGACAAACTCGCTAACCCCAATCTGACTTGGGAGACCTCCGAACAGTTTGACTTAGGTCTCGACGCCCGCTTCCTGAGCAACAGACTCTCCCTGGGCATCGACTACTACGACAAGCACACCAAGGATCTGCTCTTCGACGCTTCTGTACCTTCAGAGTTGGGCTTCACATCAGTGGTTGCTAATGGTGGTGAGGTACTGAACAGAGGTTTGGAGTTTGAACTGGGTTGGAAAGACCGCATCAATGATTTCACCTACTCTATCAACGCTAACTTCACGACCCTGAAGAATGAGGTTCTGTCTTTGGCAGAAGGTGCAACGCCTACCTATAAGAAGGATGCCAGTTCTACCAACTACCAGATCCGTACCGCTTTCGAGGAGGGCCACTCTATCTGGTATCTGAATGGTTATATCTATGAGGGCATGGATGCTAACGGCGATCCTATCTATAAGGATATTAGTGGTGATGGCGAGATTGGTACCGATGATATGACTGATATCGGCCAGACCATTCCGAAGTTCACCTACGGTCTGAATATCACTGCAGCCTGGAAGGGTATCGACCTTCTGATCAATGGTTATGGTCAGGGTGGCAACAAGATTTTGCCGGTGCTCCATCGTGCAGGCTACAAGAACACCCTGCAGTACTATCTTGACGAGGCCAGGACTCCGGAGAATCCCGGTGGTTCCATCCCTCATCCTGAAAAGACCCTCAGCCCGGACATTCCTTTCTGGTCTTCAACGGGTAACTTGTTCAGCGGTAACTACTTCCGCATCAAGCAGCTGCAGTTAGGTTATACGATTCCGGCCAATATCACAAAGAAAGCTTATATCAGCAACCTTCGTGTTTACGTGTCTCTTGATGACTTCTTCACTATTACCAGCTATCCCGGTCTGGATCCGGAGACAGCTTCTACCAACAACTTCTCAGGAGCTGGCCTCGACTGGGGTTCATACCCAACCATGAAGAAGCTGATTCTGGGTGTAAACGTTACATTCTAATTTAAAGACCATAAGAAAATGAAAAAGATAATTATTCCAACATTGTTAGTGTTCGCATTGGGCTTAGTATCTTGCGAAGACAAACTTGACATTCCTCAGAAGGGCGTTGTCACCAATGAGACCTATTACGCATCAGATGCTGATGCCGAGGCTGCCCTTACAGATATGTATGCAAACTTCGTAGCTAATGTGGCGGGATCTGAAGGTATTGACAATCCTGAGCAAGTTATTATCAATTACGCTGCCGACGATATCTTGTCTGCTGGTGGTCATAAAGCCGACCACGATGGTTTCCGTGTATTCGATGAGTTCACCTATAACGAATCCAACGGAACTCTGCAGGCCTGCTACGACCGCTACCTAGGCGCTGTGTATCACGCTAATCTCGTGATTTCAAATCTCTCCAACGAGAACCGTGCCGGTACTGAGCCCAAATACACCAGTGCTTACACAAAGCAGTGCGTTGAGGAGGCTCGTGTGATGCGTGCATATCTCCACATGATGTTGGCAATCCTGTGGAATCGTCCCGCTATCCTGGATCGTCTTCTGGAGCCCGATGAATTGCCCGTACAGGCAGAGAGCCAGGAGCAGGTTCTGAATTGGGTTGTTTCTGAATGCGACAAAGCCATTAATTCCGGTTCGCTGCCCAAGCGTAACGGCACAGGCGACAAGAACGCTACAGCCCGCATGACCGTTGGCTTTGCCCAGTTCGTAGCTGGTAAGGCTGCCATGTTCGCCAATGATCCTACCACAGCTCGCAAGTATTTGAGTGCCCTCATTAGCTCTGGTGACTACAAGCTCGTAGATACCGATGAATATTGGACCAACTTCCACGTAGCTGGTGACGGCAACTGTGAGAAGATTTTTGAGCCGAACTTCATCTATGATAATACATCACCATTCTGGGATAATGTATGGCGTAGCCGTTGGATGGTTGCCGATGTATTCTGCTGGCGTACCGATGCACTGGCTTCTATGCCTAGTGTTTGCCCCGCTGCTGGTTGGAACGGCGGTGCCGTTCAGGAAGACTTCGCCAAGAAGTTCGTGGAGCATGATGGTAACTCTGCCCGTCGTCGCGCTTGCTTCCTGACCGAGGAAGAGTGGTTGTATGAGATGGAGTGGAACTCAGACAAGAATGATGCCCCGCTCGCAGAGAAGGAAACAGATCCTAACCGTGGTATCAGTGCTTCAACGGGTGTCTACAGTCATGGTCCATATTTTGAGTGGAAACACATGGCTTATGCTAAGGTTCCGAAGATTCTCTCGGGTGGCAAAGAGTATCCTGGTGACAATGTTTCTGAGATCATGGGTGGTGCTTCCAGCCAGAAGAACTTTAACGTAGCCCGTTATGCAGAGGCTCTCCTGCTCTATGCTGAGGCTTGCATCGGTGCTGACGAGGCCAATGGTCTGAAGGCCCTCAATGAGGTTCAGGCACGTTCTGGCTCTGGTAAGATCAGCACTAAGCTCACCTTCGAGGATGTCATGGAAGAGAAGCAGTATGAGATGTGGTTCGAGAACTGCCGCTTCCCCGACCTCGTCCGCTGGGGCAAACAGGGTAAGGTGAACCTTGACCAGATCTTCAATAAGAACTATGGTGGTATCCACAAGCATGTACCCATCGTTTACGATGAGTTCTTTACAAAGGGTGCTGCTAAGCATAAGCTCTACACGGAATATGTAGTTGCCGATCACAACGATTTCAGCGATAAGTACATGTACCTGCCGTTCCCGCTTGACCGCCGTCTGGCCAACCATTTCAAGAACGTCCTGGGTTGGGAGAGTCTGAATGGTAATACCTCCGCTGACGAGTAAGCAAAATAAAAGTCTGGCTCTTACCAGACTGAAATAAACGATTCCGAAGGTGCTGCGCCGTCAAGACGCAGCACCTTTCTTATATCCCGCGATGCTTATCGAACTTATGAAGGAAGAACCTGAAAGCTTCAAGTCCTACAAGCACCAAGAACGTGGCCGCAGCAGCCAGGATATACATGCCACCACCACAGGCCAGACCGATGGCTGCCGTCACCCATAATCCTGCAGCCGTTGTCAGTCCACGAACCACGTTCTCACTCTTATGGAAGATAATGGTACCGGCACCAATGAAACCGATACCTGAAACGACCTGTGCCGCCACACGCGACACGTCCCATCGATGCTCAGGAGTGTGCATGGCTCCCTCGAAGCCATATGCCGACACAACCATAAACAAGGCCGAGCCCAGAGCCACTAGGAAATGGGTGCGGAAGCCCGCTTCCTTCGCCCTGTACTCACGTTCCAAACCAATGGCTCCTCCCAAAAGGGCGGCCACAAAGATGCGGAGCACAAACTCCCATGTCATATTATCCATAGCTTATAATGTTTTCTTGTAACAGCGATGACGACGGTGGATAACAGACTCCAGATACTGCCACTGGCCAAGCACACCATCATTGGTCTCCATCATCGGACCCGTATCAGCCCATTCGAAGCCGTAGCGCTGGAACTGACGGATGAGGTCGTCGAAGATAAGCCCGTTGGCACCTTTGGAACGGTACTCAGGCAGCACGCCAATAAGCAGGAGGTCGACGATAGGGGTCTTGTGCCACTTCAGGATCTTGAGCAGATGCCACCAGCCGAAGGGGAACAGATGACCGTCGCGCGTCTTCTGTAGAGCCCGTGAGAACGAGGGGAAGGTGATGCCAAAGCCCACCAGACGGTCGTTGTCGGAGGCATCAACGATACCTGTCACCAGATTCAGGTCGGCCAATTTGATATAATTGTTCGCCAGCAGGTCAATCTGCTTGTCGGTGAGGGTGCAAAAGCCGTAGAGATCCTTGTAGGTGGTATTAAGCAGGTTGAATATCTCTTGAGCCTTGCCCTCCTTCATCAGCTCATGACGGGTGAACTTATGGACACGGAGGTTATAGCGCTTGCGCACCATCTCTGTGACCTTCGAGAACTTCTCCGGCACCACCTCGGGCACCTTCACCTTCGCCTCCACCCAGTCGTTGGCCTTCTCGAACGTACCCATCTGCTCCATGTGTTTCGGATAGTAGGGGTAGTTATAGTTGATATACATCGATGCCAGTTCGTCAAAGCCCTCGACAAGCATGCCCTCACGGTCAGTGTCAATGAAGCTCATCGGACCAATCATTTCCGTCATGCCGCGCTCACGCCCCCACTCTTCCACTGTCTGCAGAAGGGCAGAGGACACCTCCACGTCGTCAATGAAGTCGAACCATCCGAAACGCACCTGCCGACTCTGCCACCGTTCGTTGGCACGACGGTTGATGATGGCAGCCACACGACCGACAATCTGGCCTTTCTTCCTAGCCAGAAAATAATCGGCCTCACAATAGTCGAACGACGGGTTCTTCTGCCTGTCGAGCGTTGCTATCTCATCAAAATAGAGGAAAGGAACTGCATAGTCACTATCCCGGTAGAGGTCATAATAGAATTGTACAAACTGTTTGAGTTCCTTTTTCGTTGTTACTTTTTGTATTTCAATCATTGCGCTGTTATATCATACTTGCTGCAAAGGTACGAAGAATTAGGAAGTTCAAGAAGTTCTAACAGTTAAAAGGAGTTAAATCAGAGCGCTTCGATATAATCGTAGAGTTTTTTGTAGAATGGATGACGGGTCATGGTCGATGCATCGCCAAGAATGATCAGTTTCATCCTGGCACGGGTGATGGCGACGTTCATACGGCGCAGATCACGGAGGAATCCAATCTGTCCTTCGTCATTGGCCCGCACCAGTGAGATGAGGATGATGTCGCGCTCCTGTCCCTGAAAACCATCAACGGTATTTACGCTGATCAGACTGCGGTAGGGCTTGAAGAACTCACGTTTCTTGATCAGTCGTCGCAGATGCTGCACCTGAGCCCGATAGGGTGAAATGATACCAACGTCGAGACGCTCGTCAAGGATGCGCTGCTTACCGATCTTTGAGAAATAATTCTCCAATACAAGCAGCGTCAGTTCCGCCTCTGCCTTGTTGATGCGCCCGAAACTCTCACCCACGAATTCCTCTGTAAACTGTAAACCGTCAACTGTAAACTGACTTGTATCCACCCACGTCATCGGAATATCGAGGTCGAGAATGCTGCGGTATTTCACCTCAGGAGCACTCTCCACCTGGTTGCCATAGAACCAGTCGGAAGAGAAGCGCATGATCTCCTCGTTCATACGATACTGCATCTTCAGCAGGGTCATCACTTCGGGTTTGTTCTCCACGATGCGCTCCATAAGGGTCTTGCCGAGTCCGCCTTTCAGGGCTGCGATGCTCTTCACCGTCGGAGGCAGCTGACAATGGTCGCCAGCCAGTATCACTCTCGACACCCGCCGGATGGGTATCCAGCAGGCAGCCTCCAAAGCCTGTGCCGCCTCATCTATAAATAAGGTGCCGAACTTCTGTCCCTCCAACAGTCGGCTGCTGCTTCCCACAAGAGTAGAGGCAATGACACGGGCCTCTCCGAAGAGTTGGGCATTGATGCGTATCTCAAGTTCTATAGCACGTTCCTTGAGGCGTTCCAGCTTCTGGTGGTATTTGTCATCACCCCGTTTCCGATGGGCACGCAACTCACGGATAGCCTTACGGATAGACCAAAGCAGTTCATAATCAGGATGAGCCTCGAAGCGTCGCTCGTAGGTAAACGAGAGCATCTTGTCGTTGACACGCGTGGGATTACCTATTCTTAATACGTTGACTCCACGGTCGACAAGCTTCTCGGATATCCAGTCGACAGCCATGTTACTCTGCGCACAGACTAGCACCTGACTCTCCCGCCGTAGAGTTTCATAGATGGCCTCGACGAGGGTTGTCGTCTTGCCTGTGCCTGGAGGTCCGTGGACCACAGCCACATCCTTCGCCCACAGTACCTTGTTCACCGCCTCTTCCTGAGTACGGTTCAGATAGGGGAAACGCATCGGGGCGAAGCTGAATGTCTCGGCCTTCTGGTGAGAATAGAAGAGGTCTCGCAGATAGCCCAGACGTCCCTTGGCCTTCATCACACGGTCGAGAGCCTCGAACATCATCTTATAGCTCGTCTCGTCGAAGAAGAGTTGGATGCCCACGTTCTCCGCTCCCTGCACATCAATCAGATGACCGTCATCAGGCACAGCCACCACCATACGGTCGCCGTCCACATAGCTGACAGTTGCTGTGAAGTTGAAGTAGCGGATGGCCTCTTTGGATTTTTCGGAATCTACCCGGAAAAAGCACACGGGCCGCCCGAATTCGAAATTATGCTCTATCTCGTCATCATCGCCCTGCCGGAATACCTCTACGACCAGCTGATTGAGTGAATTATAGTAACTCCTGCCCATCTTCAGCGGATACCATGCATCACCACGCTTCACCTTCCGCTGCAGCCCCATCTCCTCGGTCTGCTTGCGAAAGGCCTCCTTCTCCGTCTGATACTCCAATTGGAGCAGCAGACGCTGTTGCTGTAGTGCCAGTATCGGCGAACTCTGCTGATTTCCCATAATTCGGATGCAAAGGTATGCATATTTTTAGACATAGAACCTTTTTAATATATATTTTTAGACAAAAGAACATAAGAACATGTTATTTAATATGTTCGTATGTTAATATGTCTATTATTTGTTCTTATGTCTAAAAAAAAGCCTATCTTTGCAAACGATATGAAACAAATACTACTGATTAACGATGTCGTTGGCTACGGCAAGGTGGGCATGGGTGCCATGCTCCCCATCCTGTCGTATCTGGGCATTCCGACATACAGTCTGCCGACGGCCCTCGTGTCGAATACCCTCGACTATGGGAAATTCAACATCCAGGATACGACGGACTACATCCGTGGCACGCTGCCTGTATGGAAGGAGTTAGGCTTTTCGTTCGATGCCGTCTGCACAGGCCTGATGTTCAGCGACGAACAGGCAAAGCTCGTCGCCGGCTACTGCAAGGAACAGGGTGCCCAGGGCACGACGGTTTTCGTGGATCCCATCCTCGGTGATGGCGGACGACTCTATAACGGCATGACTGAACGTCAGGTAGAGCTCATGCGTGAGATGGTCAGCGTGGCTCATCTCACCTTCCCCAACTACACGGAGGCCTGCTATCTGACGGGCACCCCCATCCACATGGAGGGCATCACCTGGGAGGAAGCGGGCGACCTGCTCGACAAGCTGCGCGAGATTGGCTGTAAGTCGGCCATCATCACCAGTTGCAAGATCGACGGCCAGAATGCCGTAGCTGGCTACAATCACTACGATGACAGCTATTTCCATTTGGAATATCACGAGATTCCTGGACTCTTTCATGGCACGGGTGACATCTTCTCTGCCGTGCTCATCGGCCATCTGCTCAACGGAGAGTCGCTGAAGGTCTCTACCCGCACGGCGATGGACACTGTATTCCGCATGATCGACCGCTACAAGGACACCCCCGACAGGAACAAGGGTATTCCCGTGGAGAAATGCCTCGACATCCTCAACGCCAACGCTGACCACTGACGATATGCCATCGCCCCTGCATCCCCTGACCACGGACATCGTCCCTCCGGAGCGGTTCACCTATCCTTTCTGCTACGAGCCCCATCCGCTATGTCTGTTGGCAGCAGAAGAGGTGAAGCAGGAGATTGCACGTATCAACCCCACGGAGGGCAAGATGTTCGGTGTGCTGGTGGTGAAACAGAGGGACGGTTCTTTTGTTACATCGCCTGGTGTAACAAAAGAACCGTCCCTCTGTTATATGGCGGCCTACTCCGGTCTTCTCGAAGGCCGCAACGACTGGCCCTACTTTGTACCACCCGTCTACGATGCCCAACAGCCCGATGGTTACTTCAAGACCCGCGAACGTGAGATTTCTCTTACCTCCCACCTCTCTCCACTTACCTCTAAAAAGATGTCCCAGGACCTTCAGCTGTGGCTCTTCCATCAATACCAGTTCCTCAATGCGAAGGGCGAGACGAAAGACCTCGTCGAGGTGTGGCAAGACTACCACTGCTCCCCCCGTATCCGTCGCAGATACCCCCTGCCGCCAGGTGGCACGGGTGACTGCTGCGCACCGAAACTCCTGCAATACGCTTATCAACATGGTCTGAAACCCCTTTGTATGGCAGAGTTCTGGTGGGGACCGTCGCCCAAGAGTGAGATACGTCATCACGATGAGTTCTACCCTGCCTGTCGTGGGAAGTGCAAACCCATCCTGACGTGGATGCTACAGGGTCTCGATGTCGATCCCAGTCCCGATGCGAAAGGCTTCCCACACTTGGTGCCTGAGGTGGTTTACGAGGATGAGACCATTGCCGTGATCAACAAACCCTCAGGCCTCCTGAGCATCCCAGGTCGGACAGAAGACCACTCCGTCGCCACCTGGGCACAGCAGCGGTGGCCAGGATCACAACCCGTCCACCGACTCGACATGTGGACGTCGGGGATCATCCTCATCGCCAAGACCAACGAGGCCTATCACCACTTGCAAAAGCAATTTACGGAGCACACCGTCAAGAAGAAATATCTCGCCATCGTAGAAGGCGTGCCTGCCAAAGAGCACGGCATCATCGACCTGCCCCTACTCTGCGACCCCATGAACCGTCCTCGTCAAATCGTCGACCTTGAACATGGTAAGCGCGCCATCACGGAGTATCGTGTCTTGGCAAGTGCACAGGGGGTCAGTGCACTTTTAGCCCTGTGGCCACATACGGGCCGGACGCATCAACTGAGGATGCACTGTGCCCACGAGCAGGGCTTGGGCTGTCCCATCCTGGGCGATGAACTCTATGGCAGGAAGGCAGACCGTCTCTATCTCCAGGCGCAGGCCATCGGCTTCGTCCACCCCACAACGGGACGGAAGATGCACTTCGAACTGCCTGCAGAGTTTTCCCTAAACGATCCATTCGTGGTTTAAATAATATATGTAGTTTATAAATTAGTTCAATTATGGTTAAGCACATTATTCTCTGGACTCTGAATCCAGAACTCTCCGAAGAGGAGAAGCAGGCCGTCAAGGCAGGTATTAAGGCAGGTTTGGAAGGACTCGTAGGCAAGGTGCCCGGACTTCTCGATGTCAAAGTGCATATCGACGGCCGTCTGGCCTCCTCCAATGCCGACGTGATGCTCGACAGCACCCTCGAGAGCGAAGAAGCCCTGAAAGGCTATGCTGTCCATCCTGAACACGTCGCCGTCGCCAACGGCAAGGTTCGTCCCTACACCGTTCAGCGTAGCTGTCTCGATTTTGAGATCTAACAACTAATCCCCCAACAATCATGAAAAAGAATCAATGTTTAATGATGGCGGCCGTGGGTGGAATGCTCTTGGGGCTGACAGCCTGCAACGGCCAGAAATGGACGGAGCAGCAGGTAGACTCCTTCATGCTAGTAACCCAGAGCGGCGGCCCTTCGCTCGGCTATTCACCACAGTCGGGAGTGAAGATCCTGACGGTCGACGGCTACGCCTTCAAGGACCTGAACCGTAACGACTCCCTGGATGCCTATGAGGACTGGCGCCTGCCAGCCATGGAACGCGCTGCCGACCTCGCATCAAAGCTGTCGATAGAGGAGATCGCAGGACTGATGCTCTATAGCAGCCATCAGGCCGTGCCTGCCGACAGTCTGACAGCCGACCAGAAAAAGTTCCTGCACGACGACCATCTGCGGGCTGTTCTGGTGACACGACTGGAGAGTCCTGCCATCGCCGCAGAGTGGAACAACAACATGCAGGCCTTTGTCGAAGGTCTTGACCACGGCATCCCCGCCAACACCAGTTCCGACCCCCGTCATGAGGCGAATGCCACCGCTGAGTTCAATGCAGGGGCTGGCGGTCAGATATCCCTCTGGCCTACCTCCCTCGGCCTTGCTGCCACGTTCGATCCCCAGTTGATGCACCGCTTCGGAGAGATCGCCTCCGAGGAATACCGTGCCTTGGGCATCGCCACAGCCCTGTCGCCACAGGTCGACATCGCCACCGACCCGCGTTGGTTCCGCTTCAGCGGTACCTTTGGCGAGGATCCGCAGTTGGCCACCGACATGGCCCGTGCCTATTGCGATGCCTTCCAGACCACACCCGAGACCAAGGGATGGGGCACGAAGAGCGTCAATGCGATGGTGAAACACTGGTATGGCTACGGTGCCCAGGAGGGAGGTCGCGACTCTCATTTCGCCTCAGGTAAATATGCCGTCTATCCTGGCAATAACCTCGCCATGCACAAGCGTTCCTTTGTCGAGGGTGCCTTCAAACTGGAGGGTGGTACTGGGATGGCCTCAGCCGTCATGCCCATCTACAGCATCCTCTGGAATCAGGACCCCTCTGGCGAGAATGTCGGCGGCAGTTACAGCAAATGGCTCATCCAACAGCAGCTGAGGGATGAGGCTGGCTTCGAGGGTGTCGCTTGCACCGACTGGGGTATCACGAAGGATATCAAGGTGCTCGACAGTCCTATTGGCGGTAAGCCTTGGGGCATGGAAGCCTTCAACGAGGCCGAGCGTCATTATAAGATTCTCCAGGCTGGTGTCGACCAGTTTGGCGGGAACAACGAGATTGGTCCTGTGATTGAGGCCTATCAGATGTGGAGTAAGGAGTTTGGCGAGCAGAGTGCCCGCGAACGGTTTGAGTTGTCGGCCCGTCGCCTGTTGCTGAACGTGTTCCGTGTGGGACTATTCGAGAATCCCTACCTCTCCACCGCAGAGACCGAGGCCATCGTAGGCAAACCCGAGTTCATGCAGGAGGGCTACGATGCCCAGCTGAAATCGGTGGTCATGCTGAAGAACCACGCCAACCAGGTGCTGCCCATCAAGGACCGCCAGAAGGTCTATGTGCCCAAGCGCCACTTCCCCGCCATCCCAGGCATCTGGGGCGGCATCTCAGAGGATAAGGTGGAAGAGCCTATCAGCCTCGCCCTTGTCAGCAAATACTTCGAGGTGGTGGATGATCCCTCTCTGGCCGACTTCGCCATCTGTCTGATCCAGGAGCCGAGCACGGGCATCGGCTACAGCAACGCTGATGTCAAGAAAGGCGGCAACGGTTATCTGCCCTTCAGCCTGCAATACGACGACTATACGGCCACTGAGGCCCGTGCCGTGAGCATTGCCGGAGGCGATCCGATGGAGAAGACCCTCAATCGCAGTTTCCGTGGGAAGACCGTCAAGGCCTACAACCGCGACGACATGTTGCTGGTCAACGACACGAAGCGGAAGATGAGAGAGAAGCCCGTGGTGGTCATCCTTGAGACAGGACGCCCCGTCGTGCTCTCAGAGATAGAGCCCGCCGCCGATGCCATCCTCATCTCCTTCAACGTGCAGCACCAGGCCCTGCTCGACATCATCAGCGGCAAGGTCGAGCCCTCTGCCCTTCTGCCGATGCAGATGCCTGCCAACATGCAGACCGTCGAACAGCAGCAGGAGGACGTGCCGCGTGACATACGCTGTTATCAGGATGCCGACGGTAACACCTACGACTTTGCTTTCGGCCTCAACTGGCAAGGACCCATCAACGATGACCGCGTGAAGAAATACAAGTAAAGCCGGACATGATACTTACACGTAAATATCCGTTCCCGCCGAGCAGTCACTGGTTGAGAGACTGCGCTATGTATTGTGTCATCGTTTTCCTAATCCTCTACCTGCTGCAACCCTTTGGGTTCAGCATGTATCAGGGCAACAAACTGCTGTTATCCCTGCTGTTCGGGGCTGTCACCTTCGGTTGCTGTCTGGCGTACGGATTCGTCGAGCGGCCCATCATTCAGCGTGTCTCGCCTTGGCGCATCTGGCACGAGGCGCTGTCGATATTAGCGATGATCCTGTTTATCGGTATCTGCAACTTCTTCGTTTGCGCATGGGTATTCCACTTTCCTGTCACGCTTGGTTCCTTCTTGGTATTTCTCTACTGGACGCTGATCATCGGCATGATCGTAACGGTCTGCTCCGTCAGCCTGAGCTACTACCGTTATCTGCGCAACCAGTTGGAGACATTGCTCGACAAGACCACCGACCAACAGGTAGACATCACCGTGACCATCCACGATACCAATGTAAGAGGTAATGACCTGCAGCTGTCGATCAACGACCTGTTGTTTATCGAGGCACAGAAGAACAACGTGGCCGTCAGTTACATGAACGACGGCCACGTTGCCACTACCGAGCTGCACACCACGCTTGCCGCTGTGCTCGACGACCTGCAGGCCTATGAGAACATCTTCCAATGCCACCGTTCTTTTGTCGTTAACCTGAACAATATCACCTCAGCTCAGGGCAATTCCAACGGCTACCAGCTCAGGCTCGGAAAATGTCAGACGATAGTGCCTGTTTCACGTACCTATGTACCTAAACTGCGGTCGTTTATCGCTTAGTCAGTCGTCCTTTTTCTTAGTCATTCGTCCGACGGATTAGTTATCTGTCAGCCTTTCTAGTCGTCTATCCCTCAAATTTGGAGGTATCAGTTTTCGTGCCTATCTTTGCAGCATGAAACATCGACTGATACATATCATGCTTATGCTGCTCGTAGCCCACAGCGCTACCAGCCAAACCACCGTAACGGGCATTGTTACCGACGGTCGCGAACCGCTCGCAGGAGCGAACGTATTTATAATAGGTACGATTGACGGCTGCCTCACCGACTCGCTCGGAAGGTTCTCATTCGTAACATCGAAACAGGGTGAAACCACGTTGCGCGTCACGTTTATCGGCTTCGACGACTACACGCTGACCACCTCGCAGCCATCCGATCTCACCATCCGTATGCACGAACGGGCTACGGCTATCGACGAAGTGGTTGTGACGGCCAGCACCTACAGCTTCGGCAAGAGCGACAACTTCAAAACGATGGATGCGCTCGACGTAGTGATGAGCGGCAACTCGTGTGGTGACATCGTGGCCGCCCTGCAGACGCTACCTGGAACCCAGAAGGTTGGCGAGAGTGGCAAGCTCTACGTTCGTGGCGGTGAGAGCGATGAGTGCCAGACGTTTGTCAACGGTATGCACGTGCTCGTACCTTATTCTACTAATGTCGAGAACAATGCCGTTCGCGGACGCTTCTCGCCGTTCCTCTTCAAAGGCATCAACTTCTCATTGGGCGGCTACGGCGGAGAATACGGCCAGGCCCTCTCCTCGGTACTGCCGATGGAGACCACCGATGTGGCAACAGGCGACAAGTTCGGTGTCAGCGCCTCGTTCGTAGACTGGAACGTCGGCGGCACGAAAGCCTTCACGAAGAGCAGCCTGTCGTTCAATGCCGACTATACCAGCATGGGCCTGTACAATGCCCTCTTCCCTGACCGTTTCAACTGGACGCACCCCTACCGCAAGCTCTCTGGCGAGGCCCAATACAAGGCCGACCTCTCATCAGCAACCGTACTGAAGACCTATGTAGGCTACGACCTGACCTCGGTTGGCCAGCATATCGACGACCGGCGCCTGTCGCTTGCCGAGCACAACATCTACGCCAACGCCACGCTCAAGACCAATATCGGCAGGGGTTACACCCTTTTTACAGGCATCGCCAACTCGACGGTTCTCAATGATATCGACGATGCCTTGACATTTGGCGACCATTACCATAACTCACGTAACGAGATCCATCTGAAGACCGAACTGCGGAAGGTGTTCTCGTCAGTCCTGAAACTGTCGGCGGGCGTTGAGGATTACATCCGCCACAGCACAAAACGTTACGAAGCCGACCATTACAGCCTCGACTATCACCTGTTGGCTGCCCATGCTGATGCCCAGCTGCGGATAGTACCAAAGTTGTTCCTGAACCTCTCTGCCAGAAGCGAGCATATGAGCTATAACCACGATTGGCTGCTGATGCCTCGTGCTACCCTGAGTTACGTGCCCAACAGACGTTTCCAACTATCCGCCATGATAGGGCGATACAGCCAGACGGCCAACGACGATTATATCGCCATGAGTGGGCGACAACTGTTGCAAAGCACTGCCGACCACGCCATCCTCAGCATGCAGTACAGCACACCTAAAATGCTGTTGCGCATCGAGCCTTACTACAAGAAATACCGTCATCTGCCGCTACTGGACAAGAATGGGATATATACCGCTGACGGCTACGGCACAAGCCGAGGCGTGGATGTGTTTGTAGAGAACCATTCCATCGTGAAGAACCTGACCACCACGTTCTCATACTCCTTCAACGATTCCGAGCGCTACTACCTCGACTACGCCGAACCGCAGATGCCTGATTACGCTTCACGCCACAACCTCCGCCTGTCGCTGAAATACGGCTTCGGCAAGACTATCATCGGACTCTCCGAGTCATACGCCAGTCCACGTCATTACCCCGTTGGCGATACACCTTATTATAATAGTGTCGATGCCAACGTGACCTACCTGCTGAGTCCGAAGGTCATCATCTATACCTCGCTCAACAACATTCTGGGTCGCACCAACATCTTCCGCTACGAGGCCGACGGCACTGCCGTTACTGCCACCCGCGACCGTTTCTTCTATATCGGCATATTTGTTTCACTTAAAAATAACAAAGCTTATGACATTTCAAATTTTTAAACTCCGTGTTCTCGCCATCGCCCTCGGCCTGATGGCTACCATTAGTGTTAACGCCCAAGAGTCTGTTCCCATGCAGGCACTGATAGGCCAGTCGCTCAGATCGCTCCAGCAGCCAACGCCTGAGAACTTCCTCAACTGCATTGCCCAGCTCAAACGCATCGACGCGATGTTTCCCGACAGCATCCAGCCCAAGTATCAATCGGCCCTTCAGAGCCTGAACTTCTCAGTCATGAATCCCCACGCCGAGCAGACAGAAAACCTGCTTGCTGAAGCAGAACAGACCATCACACAGATGGAGAAGATGAAGAATGCTGATCAGAGCGACATCTGCACCCTTCGCGGCTTCCTCTACATGGTGCGCATCGTCCAGGATCCCGCACAAAACGGACAGCGCTACTATCTCACCGTGATGCAGAACTATGAGAAAGCTCTTCGTCTGAATCCAGATAATGCCCTCGCCCAGCAACTGCAACAGAAGTTTCTGGAAGGGATGAAACAGCAGACTAAATAGCGTTTAATCACCCATGGAGGGCTTCGAACGGACGTTCACAGGGGAGAATCTAACGAGCGGCCTAACCTCACAGCGAGGTTAGGCCGCTTAGTCTGCGAGAAGTAGGCAGGGGATTCTATTCGTCGGCGGGGAAGGTAAAGTTCGCTTTTTGCACCTTAGGACCGTAGATGGTCTTGAAATCGTCGCACATGGAGATGACGTAGTAGCCGGCCTCACGCCATTGCGCACCCAGTTTGAGGGCCTTCTCACGGTTGGCGTGGTCGCGGACATCATCATCGGCAATGAGCATAAAGGCTGCGGTGCGGTACCTGCCGTTGCTCAGACAGTAGTTGTGCATGGGACAATCGCCGCTGCTGTTGCCAAACGACAGCACGGGCACCTTGCCGATCTCCTGGGAGATCTGAAGCACCTTGTTGGTCTTCAGGTTCTTGATCAGAAGGCTGTCCGTACGAATCAGGTACTCTTCCTTTCCCATGGTGTAGTTGACTCCTGCTTCCTCGCCCTGGCCGCTCGACACAAGCATGACATCCATGCCGATCACCCTGTTGGACGGTATGCCGATGGACTCAACCAAAGCCCTGCAGATAAAGCGGTCGGAACCTGAGACGACATAATAGGTGAAGCCATGGTCCTTCAGATAGTCAAACACCTCCAGCATAGGACGGTAGAAGCTCTCGCCGTAAGTCATTCCAAAGAATCCGTTAGCCGGTGTCGCGGCATAGGCTTTCACATAGGCATCAAACTCTGCGAGGGTCATTCCAGCGTAAGCCTTGGCAGCTGCACGGGCATGCTTCATGTCGAAATGGCTGGGAAGAGCAGTCCCCTTGCGGACAAAATCCCTGATGTTCTGAGCGGCCTCGCGCACATCTTCAGGAGCCTTGTCACGGTAGTCAGGATCGTCCAGCGCACGGTATTCCAACATGTTGTATTCAAAATAGGTGGGATAGAGCTCGCCGACAAAGGTACCGTCCATGTCGAACGTGGCGATACGGTCTTCCTCGCTGATGAAGTTGGGCGACTGCGGGTCGGTCACGTCCTTGACATAATCCTGCAAGGCCGTCAGCGCCTCGCAATTGTTCCAGGAAGGGAAGTAGTTCTTCTCCTGTTTCACCGGGGTCACTACGGGGTTGTCATCATCGCCGCCGCATGATGTCATTATGCTTGTACCACATAGGATGGTAAGGATGGCGGCGAACATCCAGAGTCTCGTTTGTTTCATCATCTTCTTTCTTTTAAAACGGTGCAAAGGTAAGCATTTTCCCGATAACTCCAAAGAAAAACGGCCAAAAAAGCCCCGCCGAGGCAATCGGCAGGGCTTTCATGTTAAATATTTAAGAAGATTACTTCTTGTTCAGGGCGAGGTCGATAGCAACGGCTACAGATACGGTAGCACCCACCATCGGGTTGTTACCCATACCGAGGAAGCCCATCATCTCAACGTGGGCAGGCACTGAAGAAGAACCTGCGAACTGAGCGTCAGAGTGCATACGGCCCAGGGTATCAGTCATACCGTAAGAAGCGGGACCAGCAGCCATGTTATCGGGGTGCAGGGTACGGCCAGTACCACCACCGGAAGCTACAGAGAAGTAGGGCTTGCCAGCGAGCACGCGCTCCTTCTTATAGGTACCAGCTACGGGGTGCTGGAAACGAGTCGGGTTGGTTGAGTTACCAGTGATGGAGACATCAACGTTCTCCTTCCACAGGATAGCCACACCCTCACGTACGTCGTCGGCACCATAGCACTTCACCTTCAGACGGTTGGGATTGTTGCCATAAGGAACCTCCTTCACCACAGCGAGGTCGCCAGTGAAGTAGTCGAACTTGGTCTGTACGTATGTGAAACCGTTGATACGGCTGATGATCTGGGCAGCGTCCTTGCCAAGACCGTTCAGGATCACGCGGAGGGGCTTCTTACGAACCTTGTTGGCCATCTCGGCAATCTTGATGGCACCCTCGGCAGCAGCGAAGCTCTCGTGACCTGCCAGGAATGCGAAGCACTCTGTCTCCTCGCGGAGCAGACGAGCGGCGAGGTTACCATGACCGATACCCACCTTACGATCGTCGGCTACTGATCCGGGGATGCAGAAGCTCTGCAGACCGATACCGATGGCCTCAGCAGCCTCGGCAGCTGTCTTCACACCCTTCTTGATGGCGATGGCAGCACCACAAACGTATGCCCACTTGGCGTTCTCGAAGCAGATCAGCTGTGTGTCTTCACACATCTGATAGGGGTCGATACCTGCCTTTTCACAAATCTCATTGGCCTCTTCAATACTGTTGATGCCATTCTCCTTCAGAGCAGCAAGAACCTGGTTGATACGGCGCTCCTGACTCTCAAACTGTACTTTTCTAATCATAGTCGTATCCTCCTTTATTCTTTACGTGGGTCAATAGCCTTAACTGCACCCTGCTCCTCGCTTGTGCGACCATAAGAGCCGGTGAACTTCTTCAGAGCCTCGTTGGCATCCATGCCGTTCTTGATAGCCTCCATCATCTTGCCGAGGTGAACATACTCGTAACCGCAAACCTCATTGTTGGCATCAAGATACTGCTTGGTGATGTAACCCTCAGTCAGCTCAAGATAACGTGTACCCTTGGCAACTGTTCCATAGAGTGTACCAGTCTGTGAGCGAAGACCCTTACCCAGATCCTCAAGACCAGCACCAATAGCCAAACCACCCTCAGAGAAAGCACTCTGTGTACGACCATAGACAATCTGCAGGAAGAGCTCACGCATAGCGGTGTTGATAGCATCGCAAACGAGGTCGGTGTTCAGAGCCTCGAGGATGGTCTTGCCAGGCAGGATCTCAGAAGCCATAGCAGCTGAGTGAGTCATACCTGTGCATCCGATGGTCTCGACGAGAGCCTCCTGGATGATACCGTCCTTCACGTTCAGGCTCAGCTTGCAGGCACCCTGCTGAGGTGCACACCAGCCAATACCGTGGGTGTAACCGGAGATTTCCTTGATTTCTTTTACTGCCACCCACTTGCCCTCCTCAGGGATAGGTGCAGGTCCATGATAAGCGCCTTTGCAAACGCTGCACATGTTTTCCACTTCTTTTGAATAAATCATTGATAATAAAACATTTAAATGTTAAACAACTATATAGTTCCTAATAATCTAAGATTGTTATTTCTCCTCAGGAGCCTGGCCGATGAGATCCATGAACTCGTCGAGCTTCGGCGTGATGATGATCTGAGTGCGACGGTTGCGCTGCTTGCCGGCCTCTGTGTCATTGGTAGCAATCGGGTTGTACTCACCACGACCACCTGCCGTCAGACGCTTCGGGTCCACACCATAGTCATTCTGCAGAGCCTGCACTACGCTGGAAGCACGAAGGGCTGAGAGATCCCAGTTGTTACGGATGTTGGGTTTCGTGATGGGCACATTGTCGGTGTTACCCTCGATAAGCACGTCGTAGTCCTTGTAATCCTTGATGATCTTGGCTATCTTCGACAGTGTCTCAGCAGCACGGCTGTTAATCTCATACGAACCACTCTTATAGAGCATGTTATCGGCCAGAGAGATGTATACCACTCCCTTCAGCACCTGTACGTCGACCTCCTTGAGCTCCTCCTTCGAGAGCGAACGGGTGAGATTGTTCGTCAGCACCATGTTCAGCGAGTCGCTCTTAGACTTCACCTCCACCAAATGGCGGATGTACTGGTTCGACTCATTGATCTGGTCTACGAGCTTCTCAATAGAGATATTGTTCTGAGAAGCATTGGTCAGACTCTTGTCGAGCGACTCCTGCAGTTTGGCATACTTGTCCTCTGCATTCTTCAGCAACTGCTGCATGCCGCGCTGCTGCTCCTCAAGACTGGCGATGCGTGCATTCTTGGCTGCCAAATCCTCCTTCGTAGCCTGAAGGCTCTCTGTGAGCGACTTGTTCTCAGTCTGGCAGTTCACCAGATCCTTCTTGCTGGCGCAACTGGTCATCAGTAAACCAATGGCCAGAGCCATAAATAATACGTTCTTTTTCATAATTGACATGTTCGTTTTATTATATCACGATGCAAAATTACTAATCTGTCGCAAAAAACAATGAAAAATCATCAAGTATTAGAATTATTTAATTAAATTTGCAGACTAAAATCAATTGGGAATGAAAAAAGTCATGATTTTCTTTCTGCTGGCCATGTGTCTGAGCACGCAGAGTGTCAAGGCTCAGATGTTGGTCAAAGGAGTCTCCAAGGAACTGGCCGAACACAGGAAAGCAAACATTAGCCAAGTCGTCTATGACTTGACTTTCAACATACCCTCCAAGCCCTATGAATCTGTCAAAGGGAAAGCCATCATCAGCTTCAATCTGGAGGTGAGAGAGGATGTCGTTCTCGACTTTCAGGGACAGATCGACGGCACCTGCTATATCCATGACGAGAATGACAAACGCCACGCCACAGACATCCTGTACCAGGACGAGCACATCATCATTCCCATGGAGCTGTTGACCGAGGGCAAGAACAAGATCGAACTGCCGTTCATCGCCAATGACAAGGCCCTGAACAGAAACGACGATTATATGTACACCCTTTTTGTGCCCGACATGGCACGTTCCGTCTTCCCTTGCTTCGATCAGCCTGACCTCAGGGCCGTTTTCGTTACGACGCTCAAGGTGCCCAGCGGTTGGAAGACCATGGCCAGCGACAACGTGTGTCAACTGCCTACATATCTCTATTCTTTTGTTGCCGGCAAGTTCCAAGAGAAGTCCACAGTCCACAATGGTCGTCGCATGCGAGCTCTCTACCGTGAAAGCGACCCTGACAAGGTGGCACAACTCGATCAGGTGTTCGACGAGGCATCGCAGGCCTTGGACTGGATGGAGGGTTACACGGGCATCGCGTGTCCTTTCAAAGAATACGGCCTCGTCATACTGCCAGGCTATCAATTCGGCGGCATGGAACATCCCGGAGCCATCCAGATGAACGACCGTCGCATCTTCCTTGAGAAACAAGCCACCCAAGAGGAGAAGATGGCACGCATGGAGCTCATAGCCCACGAGACAGCCCACCTTTGGTTTGGCGACCTCGTGTCGCTGAAGTGGTTCGAGGACGTCTGGGCAAAGGAGGTGATGGCTAATTTCCTGGCCTCAAAGATGGTCAGGCGCTCGTTCCCAGATATCAACCACGACCTGAATTTCCTCAAAACCTATCAGACGCGTGCCATCGCCATCGACCGCACAGAAGGCACCCACCCTATTGCCCAGGAACTGACGAACATGAGCGATGCCCGTCTGCTTTACGACAATATCATCTACGACAAGGCTCCTGTTATGTTGCGTATGCTCGAAGAAACGATGGGGGCCCCAGAGATGCAGACTGGTCTGCAGAAATACCTGAACGACCACGTGTTCAAGAATGCCTCGTGGGATGAACTCGTCAGTGCCCTCGACGAAGCGGCACCCTCGGCTAACGTCAAACAGTTCAGCGAGGTGTGGGTGAAACAGAAAGGTATGCCTACCATCCATACCACTTACAAGAACGGTCATCTTGTCATCACCCAAAACGACCCCTACCATCGCGGTATCGTGTGGCCACAGAAGTTCCAGGTAAGGCTTGTCTATGACCTGGGCACAAGCCGTACGATAACGGTTGACATGAAAGAGGCCACACGCACTATCCGTGTCAACGACAAGCCCGATTATATCATCCCCAACTACAACGGTAAGGGCTACGGCCACTTCACCCTCGACAATGAGTATGCCGTCCTCCTGCCTAAACGGCTTATCACTACTCGCAGTGACCTGCATCGCTATGCCCTGCTGCAGACCATCCACGACAATTATCTTTTAGGACGTATTCCACCCATACACTTCGCTGAGCTCAATCGTATGATGATGACGGAACAGAATCCGCTTATTATCTCTGCCACCATCGACCACATGTTCAGGATTGCCTTCGACATGCCGGCAGAGCAGCGTAAGACACTTGAACTATGTATGATGGACCTCATCGACAAGAATCCATCGAAAGACATGCGACAACTGATGATCCGCAAGCTTAGTACCCATGCCACAGCACCCGAGCTGATCGACAGAATCTACACCATCTGGCAACAGCACAACGATCCCCTGCTCAGCGAGCAAGACTATATGAACATGGCCTACCGGCTGGCCATCCTACGAAGCGACACCTCCAGTCCTATACTGGCTGCACAGCGCAAACGTCTGAAGACTGACGACGAACGGCGAGAGTTCGACTACATCAGCCGTGTCTGTACTTCCGACCCCATGCTACGCGTCAGGCTCTTCAACGAGATGCTCAAGCCACAAAACCGTGAGAAAGAGCCATGGGCACTGAAGGCCTTTCAGCTACTGAATGCCGATGTCTACGAACCACAGAGCAATGTCTATATCGAGTCAGGACTCAAGTCACTACAGTATATCGAGCAGACCAGCGACATCTTCTTCCCCACCAACTGGCTCAAGGCCTTGCTTACTGAGCACAAAAGCAGAGAGGCCCGTCTGACGGTCGAGAAGTTCATCAACAACAACCCGAATTATCCAGAGCATCTAAGAAGGAAGATTCTTGAGGCCGCCTGGTTCCTGACAAAGTAGCAGGCCTATCAGTAAAAAAGATTAAAATCTTTTGTGGCACCCGCCAGAAAGATTTCTTTTATCCTATAATATCCCATTCACCTGAGTCACCACCCTTGCGACGTATTTTCTTATCACGCAAGATATCGATAGCTTTTCTTACCTGACGTTCACTAGTTCCCAGTGCCTTAGCCAGCGCAGCCCTGGATATAGAATGGTTCTCTTTTATCAATTCATACACGGCATCCACAAACTCTGAATCCATCTGGATCGTCTCTGGACCGCTCTGGATCACCTCTGGATCATTCTGGATCGCTTGGCCTCCTCGCCTCCAAATCACCACTCTGAAGTCCTCTTTCTGATGATACTCGGGCGATTTCAGTCCCTTGTCTTTACACAGATTTACGATGTCCTCAGTACCAGTTCCTACCTTGTCAACATAGCCAGTCCAAAACAGCGAGTCGGCAATCAGCGGATTTGCAGGTAGCGACTTATGTGGTTCCAAGAGCTTATTCACCGTTAGTCCATAAGGCAATTGTCCTGGATTCCATACCTCGAGTCTGTTGCGGAACAGCATGACCTGCACACTACCATTACTTGTATAGTCTCTATGGGCCACAGCGTTCACGATGGCCTCCTTCACAGCATCTGGCGGCAGTTCATAATCAGTAGGCACCGAAGCAGTCTTGCCCTCAGCACGTGTCCCAACTGCGAGATCCACGCGATCCATTACAAAGGCCGTAGCCTGATCAATCATTTCAAATAGCGTTCCTCTACATATCTGATAGGCTGGCAACGGTTTCTCTACAACATTACCGAAGAACTGCACACACTTCACTTCCGAGGTGATGAAGAACTTCTGCGGACGCTTGCCAAACAGCAAAACAGCCGAATTAGAGATGCGGCCCTTATCATCCATCAGCGACAGGTGCGTCAACAGTTTCTCAAGCGATGAACTTTCCGGCAACGGAAAATTCCTCTTCGCCTTGGCCAGCACAATGAACTCGTGTATTTTGTCCTCATCCAAGTCGTCTAACTTGGCATTCGTATCGAAGGCCGCATCAAACGGCTGCCAACGGATATACTCCTTTTCCTCCAGATACCTTACGAGTGAAGCATAGACAGAGGTCCTGAGTCCCTCTGTATCCACGAAAGTTTTCCTAACGATATCACGTTCCACCTTCCTGATGAGTGCAATCTCTTTAGGATGGCGCAGTTCCTCATCCACGCTCTTGATAAATATCAAACGTGTCTTATGAAACTCAGCCGCGCAATCATATTCTCGCTCAGTGGGCGAAACGCCTTTCTCATCCTCGTAGCCGTATTTGTTGCCATAAAGTCCAAGATAAATGTCAGCCATTTCCACTTCGCTTAGGTAAACCTGCTGTGGCGAAGCCTCGTTGGCAGGCACATCCTCGAAGATGAATGTCTCAAAAAACTTGCCCAGCAACGCATCCGTCCTGATGTACTGGCTGAGCATAGCCCGCTCTTCGGCAAACTCGCTCTGCACACTACTGATAAATATCTTTATTCGTTTCATATCTTCAATATTCGTTTGCAAAGTTACACTTTATTTTTGATTCCACCTAAAATTCTACACCTTTATACAATAGATTTTTCAGATCGTCTTTAAACAACGTAAGAATGGAAGATATTAAATACAGTGGACATGAGATAATGTAATGGCTGGTACCCAAGATATGAAGATGCCATTACAATGAGATAAATGATTGCCATTATTATGGCTATGGAATAGCCCACAGTCCCAAGTCTTGGCTTTAGGAAGTAAACAATATAAGATGCAAAACAGATACTAGGAACACAAGGCAGTAACAGAAGGAAAATGCAGATAAATCCTAAAACCAACACTGCTACGGCTATTCCTATATAGACTAAGATTCTCCAGAGTACATTCATATCTTATCATTACGTCTGCAAAAGTACGAAAAATTCTTCATATTAAAACATCTCCTTGCGTATTTGTAGCGTGATCCAAGTCTTGTCATCTTTGGTACCACGGTTAAAGGCTGCTGTAATCAACACCCTGTCATCACCCATATTCTCTTTATACCTTTTTCTCAGCTCCTGTCTTATAAGCGAGACATTCCCCTTGCTCCTTTCCTCAAAATCATTAATAAGCTCGACCGTTGACATTTCCTTGAAACGCTTTTCCCGTTCCCCAATCCGATCCATATACAGGATGTTGAATATAGCCTCTTTTAGCACCTTCTTAGTCCACTTGCAGTTGAACAATCTGACAAGTTCGTCGTGTTCAAGTGCGGGGAGCATATCCACACACTTCCGCAGTTCTGCCTCATCCCATTGTACGTAATAGAACTTCTTAGCCTGTTTAACAATGTACTCTAAATCTGTCATATAATCATTATTTATAGGATTAAAATGGTAATTCATCTTCAAGATCGAAAACTTCAATCAAACTTTGAACTGCCTTGTTATCTGTATTCAAATTCTTTAGGCTTATAGGCTCTGACGCAGATTTAACTGCGCTCTTTCTCATACATACAACGCCTGTATCCTGATGATATTCGAGGAGAAAGCTGCCAGATGGCTTTAGATTATTTTTCTTCACAAAGATTTCCATCAGTCCATTCAAATCCTGTCCATGAATATCTTTATATATGTGATAATATTCAGGCCGATGCACCAACATTATAACATCAGCAAGTCCCTCAATATAACTAGAGTTTGCCAAATCCCCTAATTGGGGCTGCCTACCCTCGAATCCTTCTCGATACTCAACACCTCTGCTTAACATTGATCCCACAACAATTGGTATATTGGTTATGCTGGCCAGTTGCTTCAAAGAATACATTACTTTTGCTATTTTTTCTGAAGAGTTGTTGTCATCTTTGGCAGTAAAATCAATCATTTGCAGACAATCTATGAAAATTATTCCTGCTCCTGTTCCTCGGATACAATAACGTGCAGTTTCAGCTAACTCGTTAAGCGGCAAATCTAAGCTGTCGTGAATAAACAGCGGTGCATCTACCAAAGTATTAACACCTATATCCAGTTTTCCCCAATCATCCTTATTCAGAAGCCCTTGATGCTGGAAAAGCCGAGCGTGTTTGACCCCCGAGAGCAAGCGATGTTGACCCTCACGGGCAAAATATGAATGACCCTCTGCGGCAAAATAAAATTGACCCCTGAATGCGATTGCTATTCAGGGGCTTTT
>Ga0247611_10002500_pt1 | contig 29516 bp, 36 predicted proteins | sample 177DNAGHGhighgp2_FD_192422 | JGI IMG/M metagenome (GOLD analysis project Ga0247611, IMG submission 192422) | Sheep rumen microbial communities from Palmerston North, Manawatu-Wanganui, New Zealand - 1770 DNA GHGhigh gp2 | ecosystem: Host-associated > Mammals > Digestive system > Stomach > Rumen... | reverse complement strand
TGGTTGAAACAGTTTGCCGCCGAAAACCTGTACGTTTACATTGAGGACCCGCGAACACTTTAACATTTACAGATATGCGAAAGATCAACGAAAACGATTACGTTTCATTCACGATTTCCAAAGGATGGAATCTTACGGTTAACGAATGGAAAACCGCGTTAAAGGAATGGAACAATTTAACGTCCGGAACTCTTTACGGCAATAAGCCCGACGGAACCCGCGCAATCATTGATTCCAAGTAAAACAACACAAAAGGCGATACGACATTATGACGATTAACGACGTTTTATTTTTCGATACTGAAACGACCGGGATTCCGGACCGCGCCGCCAAATGGGACGTTGACTTTATGCAATACCCGCACGTCGTGCAAATGGCGTGGATTCACGGTTGCAAGGTCGAATCCCATATAATCCGCCCGGATGGGTGGGAAATTCCGGATGAAACCGTGGAAATCCACGGAATAACGAACGAATACGCGATGGAACACGGCGAACCGTTCGCCGCCGTCGTGGATATGTTCATACAGGATTGCCACGACGCAGGGTTGATATGCGGCCACAACATCCATTTCGATACCGGCATTGTCAAAGCAAACATCTTGCGCGAACTTGGCCGGGAATATTACGACGCAAACGACGTGGAAACGGCGTTGTATAAGGGCAAGCGAATTGACACGATGCGTTCGACGATGAAATGGGTTGATGCCCGCAACAGTTGGGGAAAACTGAAATTCCCGAATCTTGGCGAACTGTACGCCCGTTGTTTCCCGGGCGAAACGTTCCCGGCGCACGATGCGTTGGAAGATACGAAAGCGGTTGCCCGTTGTTTGCCTGTTATCCTTGAATTGGGATTGGTCGAACTGAAAGTAAAAGAATACCCGGAAGAACAACCGAACAACCCGGTTTCCGCCTTTGCCAAAATCGCCGACGCGGCAAGCGATGCCGCCAAGATCGCGGCCGATGCGGCAAAGAAATTCGGCGCGGCCCCGGAAACGGCCGGAAATGGCCCTATTTTGGACGCAAAACAAAAAGATGATAAATTACCCATCCAACCGGCGAAAGCCCCGGAAATCGAAAATTTCACAAAAATAAGCGATGCGGCGGCCGACCTGTTGGAACAAAACAATTTTTAACGATGGACGTAAAGATTAAAGATTTTGAGAACGCCGCAATGGCGGCGGTTGCGACATTGCGCGAACAATTAGGCGCAAAACGTGTTAATATTGAAATACACGTTGACAATTACGAAAGCGGTTGCAAAACCGACGTAACGTTTTTTACATCAATCCCGGCGGATGCGTCACGCGTTCCCGGATGCGGCCCCGCTTGTAAAGGCGATTAAAACCCCGATATTATGCCAAAGACAATTGAATTTCACAACACGCCCCAATTCACGCGTGAATTTGTCAACAATTGGTTGACGCACACCAAGAAACACAACCATTCGGAAACGCACGTTGCCGTTTTGGAAGATGTTTTGCAACTGATTGATGTTGCGTTGTCAGTTTTAGCACCCGGACCGGCGGAACCGGATAACACGGAACAATCCTAATACCAAAAGCGATATGGAAAAAGAATTACAGACCATCCCGACCGAAAAGGACTTTAATTTGTCCAAGGTCAAGTTGTTGCCGAAAGGCGGAATCCAAGCCGAATACCAAGTTACGCAAATCGTTGAGGGCGAAAATTCATTGATTGACCGCAACGAAACGTGTACACGCGACGTCCACCCGGATTTGTTGGGTATGTTCACGGACTTGCGTACAATCGTGGCCCGCGTGTTCAACATTACGTCGTTTCTTACTTTGTTGGAATCCGACGAAATGAAATTGCCCGAATCGAAAAAGATGTTGGCCCGCAATTTCGCCGACGAACTGTTGTCGAAAATTGAGGTTCGCGGCGTCGCGTGGTCCGGGACCGGCGACAATACCGGCGTTGTCATTACGTCCGTATTCGAAACCCCGAACGGCCTAAAAACTTGCATCAATACCCCGCGTATTAAGATGGCCACAATTTCGTTCGGGTTCGAAGAAGAACTTGAAACAATTGTGGAATCCATCAAAAAAGAGGTTTACGCGTATTTGTTCAAGGGCAAACAGGCGCAAATGTCTTTGTTCGGCGACAACGGCGCGGCCGATGATGAACCGGACCCGTTGGATAACCCCGACGATATGCCCGACGCGTAACAGATGGAACCGTTTTTGATTGATACCCGCGAACAATACGACCTTTGCAAAGCGCACGGAATCGAACCGTTGATTGACCGGCGTTTTACAATGGAAATCCGTTTGCGGGTTTCAATCCAACGGGAATTGTTCGGGACCGGCCACACCCCGGCGGAAAACGAAAGGTTTTATCGTTGGTGTTGGGACCATTACCCGCACATTTGCGCGGAAACGATGCGCCCGTTGCGTCAATATTCGGCAACTTATGTGTCGCACATATTGACGCGCGGGGCGCACCCGGAAATGGCCCACGATCCGCGAAACGTCAATATCCTTTCGTTCGAAATGCACAACCGTTGGGAAAATGGCGATCGGCGCAATATGAGAATATACCGGGCAAACCTGTTGATTGTTGAGCAACTGAAAAAGGAATATGGCAACATATAAGCAAACGGCAACCGTATATTCCGAACCGGATGGAACGTTTACGTTCGACAATGGCCGCGAAATCGTAATTTGTGACGACAAAGATTCCGTCGGCGAAATGACCGAACAAATGTTGTGGCCGTTGATGAAACCGTTGTTGGATTCCGGAAAGGATTTCAAAATTGTAATTGAGGATGGAACCGATTAAATTTGATGGCGCAAACGCCGTTTTCGGGGCGAATCAACCCGAATATACACCGTTACCGGCCGAATGTGTCGGAAAGCCCGAAACGGGCCAAATAAATACGTGTTGGGAACTTTCCCCGGAAGAAATCAAACGGGTACAGGAAACCGGGAAAATTTGGTTGTCTGTATTGACTTTCGGCCAACCGTTGCAACCCGTTTTGTTGACGGCCGACAAACCCGGCATATACAATCCGGAATGAAAGATTACAACGAATTGGTCCGGCGGTCAATCCGGAAAGACTTTGCCAAAGCGAATTTCAAACGGAACGGCCGCGTACCAAAGACGCCGCACCCGAAACACACCCGGCGCGTTGTTGACTTGAACGACGCAAGCGCATACAAGCAATTCCGGCGGTTGATTGTTGGCCGGTTGGTCCGGATCATCGAACCGGGATATAACGGCGGATATTGGGTTGAATTTGTCCGGGACGCCGACCGGGACGCCCTAAACGCGGCGGCCGGATGGTCAAAGGACAAACGCCGGTTCCTGTTGGATGGCGTGAAATTCGATGATTGAACAATAAAAATCAATAAATTTGTACAGGCATTTATAAGTTATGAACAAAGTATTTTTGAAAGGGAATGTCGGACAAGACCCGCGCATTACCACGTTCCAAGATGGCGGAAAGGTTGCACAATTCACGTTGGCAACGACCGAACGCGGCTTTACAACCCGGGACGGCAAACAGATTCCCGACGTAACCGATTGGCACAATATCGTTGTCAAGCGCACCGGCCTTGCGGGCGTGTGCGAACAATTCGTGAAAAAGGGAACCCCGCTTTTGATTGAGGGCAAAATACAAACCCGCCAATACCAAGATAACGCCGGACAAACCCGGTACGTTACCGAAATCGTCGTGGAAGAAATGGAATTGTTGGGCGGAAAGAAGCCCGAACAGGCCCCGGCCCCGGCTCCCGAATACACGCCCGGCGGCGGTTATCAACCGATTGGCGCGGATGATGATTTGCCCGCCGGATTCTAAACCGAACGATTATGCAAATTGACCGTAAAGATTTCAACCCGGACCAACACGACGTTTTCAAGGCGTTGTCGGTCAAACAACCATACGCGGATTTGTTAACCCGTGTTGTGTTCCGGGATGAAAACGGCGAATACCACGCCGATAAAACAATTGAGGTACGAACCCGGAACACAAATTACCGGGGCGACCTGTTGGTTTGTTCGTCCTCAAAACCCGAAATCCCGGGCCGGTTGTCCGGCGTCACTTGCGGATTCGTGGAATTGTACGACGTTAAACCAATCGAAGATTTCACGCCGGAAGATTGGGCCGCAACCTGTATTCCGGAACAGGAACGCCCGCGCAAGGGTTACGGATGGATGATGCGCAACCCGCGCCGCGTCGTGGAAATGCCGATACGCGGCCAATTGGGCGTTTACAACCTTATCGTGCCGAAAGGCGATATTACAGAATACCCGCGTGAAATGGCATTGGGGCCGGACGGATGGGATATGTTGAACAAACGCATAAACAGGAACGCAAAATGACAATCAAAACCATTTTATTGTCCGTTGAAAAAGCGGCATTTATCCAAAAGAACGCGGCCGAATATGGTTGCAATTTGGTTGAAATCGCCGTGGCCGGGAACAATTCGGCCAAAGTGACCGTTTCCGGCGAAAACGAAAACGTGAAAAAGTTGTTTGACGAAATCGGCGAATGATGGAATATTGGCAAACCAAATTAACGGCCTTTGATGCCGAATTGTGCAAAATGGTCGAATCGTTGACCGGTAAACCGTGCGAACCAAAGAACGGCGGAAGCCATTATTTTTTCGAAGCGGATTACGAAAAGCACAACCAACCCGAATATATCTTGGCCATTTGGGATGCAATAGAGGGCCGGACGGGAAAACGCCTTATTTCGATAAAAGACGATCCCGACCGCCACGCCCTGTTCGTCCGTGTCAAGTTTTACAACGACGGTTGCCCGGATGCGGCATTTATCCCTAAAATCGAACAGGAATGAACAACGAACAATTACCGTTGGCAATGTCGGAATCCTTTTGGGCCAATTCCCAATTTTCCATTGCCCGATATACCGGCCGAATCCGTATTGGAAAATACGATTACGTTATTTGTAACAAAGACGGCAAAGACATTTTCCAATGTTCTTTTGAAGCGGAAAAAGCCGGGCGAGAAAAGGCGATTGAACCCGGGGAACCGGCCGATTTGGTCCGTACCGACGTGTTACCGATTTACAGGAAATTGGGCCGGGATGGATTCTTGCATTTTTGTAAAGCCAACCCGGATTGTTGGACGTTGAAACAAGTAAAAGAACGTTTGAAGCAATGGCAACCAAAACCGAACGATTAACCGATTTGAAATGCCGCGATTGTTTGCACTACAAATTGACGGGTTGGTGGGACCCGCAACGCGTGTGCGAAATAGGTGGATTCCCCGTTGACAAAGACGGCCCCGCGTGTATTTCAGTAAACCCGAAACCCCGGACGCATTGACGCCCGGGATTCATCGTATTTTGAATTATTTTTATCTTTGCAAAAACCGATTCGTTATGCCAACCCCGAAACAACAGACCGAAACAAAGAAAAAGCCCGGAAGAAAACCGCAATGGACCGACGCCAAGGTTGAACAGATGTGCAAGGCCATTGCCGCCGGGAAATCGTACAAAGACGCGTACACGGCCGCCCGGGTATCGCATACGACGTTTTACAAGCATTTCAACGAAGATGTTGAATTTAATGCGAAGATTAAAAAGGCCGAACAGGAATACCAAGAATGGTACGATTCCCAATTGGTCGTTGATTCCAAGCGTTCGTTGTTGGAATTGATACGCGGGTACGAATGGGATGAAACCACGACCGAATCGGCGTTGGACAAAAACGGCAAAATGGTTGAGGTCAAAAAAAAGATCGTCCACAAAAAGGCCGCGCCGAATCCAACGGCGATTATCTTTGCATTGTGCAACCGCGCCCCGGGCGAATGGTCCAATAAGCACATCCAAGAATTGACCGGCAAGATCGAAACGGAAACCAAACCGCGTGTTTCTTTGGCCAACGTTCCGGACAATCTGTTGGCGCAAATTATTGACGCAATAAGCGGGGGGAATAATGGCGGGATTCAGTAAGACGGACGGACGGCCGACCCGAACGAAGATGTTATTATTATCCATTTGGGCCGGTCGTTGACCGACGAACAGTTTGAACGGGTGCAACGTTCCGTAATTGCGTTTATGAACGCACGATGGCCGGATGTTGCGCACATTGGGATTGACAATTGATTATGGCAAAATATATTCATCGGAACATTTGGCAATGGGGCCGTAAAGACACAATCGTAATTGCAGACGGCCGCGCATTGTGCCAATTATCCATTGAGGACGAAAACCCGGCCGTGGCGCATTTGTCCGATGTTATCGTATTGGAATCGGCCCGGGGTTATGGGCTTGGAAACGATTTGTTAAGCGCGGCCAAGGAACACGCCCGGGAAATGGGCGCAAAAATGTTGTGTTTGTGGGCGGACCCGGAACAATGGGTGGTTGAGTGGTACAAACGACACGGATTCAAACAACAAATCGTGTATGATGATGGGATGGTTGGATTGACTTTCGATTTGGAATAATGGACGTTGATACGATGCAAATAACCCGGGCGTTATCGGAACACCCGGAATTGTTCTTGCAAGAGGGCGCACGGCGAAACCTGTTGTGGTTTGCCGAATATATGGACCCGAACTTTCAACCGACGCCGTTTCATAAAGCGTATTACCGGGTTTTGGATATGTTCGCCAAACGCCGGATCAAAAAACTAATCATACAGGCCCCGCCGCAACACGGCAAATCGCAAGGTTCAAGCCGGTTTCTTCCGGCCGATATGTTGGGATTGTACCCGGATATTCGGATTTGCATTTGTTCGTATGCGGCCACGATTGCAAAGGATTTCAACCGGGACGTTCAACGGTTGATTGATTCGGAAAGTTACCGGGCCGTTTTCCCGGAAACAGTGTTGAACGGGTCCAACGTCGTAACCGTTGCCAACAATTACTTGCGCAATTCGGACGTGTTCGAAATCGTGAATCATACCGGTTCGTTGCGCGTCGTCGGCCGTGGCGGTTCGTTGACGTCAAAGACGGTTGACGTTATGATTTACGATGATTTGTACAAGGATTCGTCCGAAGCGAATAGCCCGATAATCCGGGCGGCCGCGTGGGATTGGTTTACAAAGGTAGCACAAACCCGTTTGCACAACGATTCGCAACAACTAATCGTATTTACGCGATGGCATCCCGACGACATTATTGGCAAAATCATTGATTCGGAAAAGGTCGTTTTTGTCGAATCGTGGGCCGATCTTGAAAACATCCCGGCCGGGGCGTGGGTATTGGTCAATTTCGAAGCAATCAAAACAGGCCAACCAACGGAAATTGACCAACGCGAAGCCGGGCAACCGTTGTGGGCGCAACGCCATTCGTTGGAACGCCTTTTGGCGCAAAAACAATTGGACCCGTTGGGTTTCCAATGCCTGTACCAAGGGAACCCGGGCGACGCAACCGCATTTTTGTATCAACCGTTCAAAACGTGGGTCGAAAAATCGGATTGGGGCCAATATATCCGTTCCGGATGTTACGTTGATGTTGCCGACCAAGGCGACGACTTTTTGTTTGCCGCGTCTTATGACATTTACAAATCGGAAAACCAAATTTGGAATGAGAACAAACGCCGGTATGAACCGTTATTGTTCGCGCTGATAACAGACATTGAATTTACCGACGAATCAACGGACGTTACGGCCGTAACCGTTCCCCGTATGATCAACAACAATGGCGTTCAAAAAGCGTGGATCGAATCGAACAACGGCGGTTCCCAATTCGAAAAGGCCGTGAAAAAAAAGGTTCGGGCGTTGACCGTCCCGTTTTACCAAGGCGAAAACAAAGAATCCCGGATTGTAACGAACGCCCCGTTTGTCAACCAACATATCGTGTTCCCGTTCGGATGGGAAAGCCGGTACAAGAAATTCCACGACCATATCGTTGGATTCTTGCGCAAGTTTGACGCGAACGAACACGACGACGACGCCGACGGATTGACCGGCATATACGAAAAGGAAATTGCCGACGGGAACACGAAACCATACGGCGCGGCGTCCCGTGGCGTCCGTGTCCATTAAGGCCGTTTTCGGGCGATTTGACGGGCTTTTACGGAAAAGATAAGGAATTACCCATTTTTGGAAAGAAAAGCGATTTAACGCGTTTTTTATAAAAAATAATTATTTTTGCAATCGGAAGCGGTCAAGGGTCAACCGTGGAAACATCAACAATTAAAAACATTTTGCATTATGTCACTTATTTGTCAATGCCCGGCCGCCGCCGCAATCCCGACAATCCCGAATGTCACTTGCCCGGAAAATTTCGGCCAAATCCAAAAGGTCGCGTTCCAACGCTTGCGTAAAGCGGACGGAACCCGCAACAGTTTTACCACCCAAGCGTCCATCCTGTTGAAAGCGTCTTGGACCGCGCAATTGTCGGCGGCCGACGGCGGAAAAATCGTCATTTCCCCGTACATCAACGCACCGGCCGATTCCGGCGGCGACGCCCGTATGACGTCCGGCGGCAACGATGATTTGGGCGGCGTTGCCCAAGTTTTGGGCGGCAATCCCGTTCAATTCGACGGCCAATTGCGTTCCGTTCCGCAATCCGTCATTAAGGCGATGAAAGAATTGCAATGCGAAGCCAACGCGGGCAATCTTGGCATTTTCCTTTTCGACGAAAACGGGAAAATCGAAGCAATCAAGGACGGCGCGACCGATGGCACGTATTACCCGATTCCGATTCGTGGCCTTTTCATCGGGTCCAAGATTCACGGTAATTTCGACGCCAAGGATAACAACCCGATTTCTTGGCAATATCCGGACAATTATTCGGATGATTTGGTCATCCTTACCCCGACCGACTTTAACCCGCTTACCGATTTGGTCCCGTCCGAATAGTTATGAACGCCAAGACAACCACGGTAACGTTAACCGCCAACGGCGTTACCCGGGAATTTGAATTTTCCCACGCGGAACGGTTGTTGAGGATGCAAAACAACGGCGGTTGGAAATTGCCGGAAACATCGAAATTCGAATTTGTGGATTATGGGTTACGACGTCGCCAAGATAAAAAAGGAAATCGCGGAAAATAAGCGTTCCGCCGTTCTTTCCCGTGCGAAATTGCACCAAATGCGCATCAAATTTCACACGGTAAAGCGCGTTACGTCTTTCAATTCGCCGTACATTTCCATTCCGTTAACGCAATTCCTTGCGATGGCGGAAAATATCTTGCCGCACGATAAGTTTGTTTTGTTCAAAGCACTTTTCCGTTATCCCATTAAAACCAATGAAATAACGGAAATTTGCTTTGACAAATTAAGCCGCATTTTCGACGGGCGCAACCCGGCGTTCAATTATCAATTCGCAAACACCGCCCAACGCGACGATTGGGAACAATACAGGCAAACCAAGTTGAACGAACCCGACGTATGGGCGACCAAGGGATGGGAATTTTTCAAATCCGAAATCAATTCCGTTTTGGTCGTTGACGTCGCCCGGGAACAGACAACAGAATTACCCGAACCGTATTTTTATTGGTTGCCGATTGACGACGTAATTACGTATAAGGCCGACCCGACAACGGGCCAAATGGATTTTATCGTGTTCCGTCGCCGTGACGAAATCGTTGTGTTGGACGATGAAACGTACCGCGTTTGGGACGATAAAAAGCACACCGGCCAATTGGTCGGTATGCCGACAATCGAAACCGCACACGACTTGGGTTATTGCCCGGCCCGGTTCTTTTGGAATGAACCCATTTCGTTGGATGAACCGGACGTAAAGGCGTCCCCGTTGTCCGCCGAATTGGAAAGTTTGGATTGGTTCGAATTTTTCCACATTTCCAAACGCCAATTGGACCTTATGGGCGCATATCCCATTTTGTCCGGGTACGAACAAAGTTGCGATTTCACGAACGCGGAAAACGGGGATTATTGCGACGGCGGGTTTTTGCGCGACAAACAAGGCCGTTACCGGTTGGATATGGCCGGATTACTGTTGCGTTGCCCGAAATGCGGAAACAAACGTATAATCGGGGCCGGTTCGTTCGTGGAAATCCCCGTACCGAACCCGGACGAAAACCAACCCGATTTGCGTAACCCCGTACAGATATTGAACGTTGACCGAAACGCCCTTGATTACAACGTTGAGGAACAAAAGCGGTTGCGCGAAGAAATCATTACGGCCGTTGTCGGTCAAGATGAAATCGTAACGAACCGTGACGCGTTCAACGAACAACAGGTACAAGCGAATTTCGAAAGCGTTACAACCGTGTTGAACCGGGTTAAAAAGGGTTTCGAAGCCGCCCAACAATGGGTTGACGAAACCGTTTGCCGGTTGCGTTATGGACGGTATTTCATTTCGGCGAAAATCAATTACGGAACGGAATTTTACTTGTATTCCCCGGATGAATTGCGTAAACGGTATAAGGCCGCCAAGGATGCGGGCGCGTCGGAATCCGAATTGGATATGATGCAAAACCAAATCTTGGAAACCGAATACCGGAACGACCCGACGCAGTTACGCCGTATGTTGATCTTGGCCGAACTTGAACCGTTCCGCCATTTGTCACGCGTTGAGGTTTCCGAACTGTTTGATAAAAACTTGGTTTCCGAAACGGATTTGCGTATTAAATTGAATTTTCCCAATTTTGTACGCCGGTTCGAACGTGAAAACACCAACATTTTGGATTTCGGTTCGGAAATACCGTACCAACGCAAGATTGAAAAGATTACGGCCGAATTGCGGCGATATGCGGATGAACAGAAACCGCAACCGGCCAATGTTTAACAATAAAACCGTGTAAAGCGATGATTACAAAAGACGGGCGCGATACCCCGATTGAAAAGTTGACCGCCGAAAATTACATTGTTCCCACGGGCGAAGAAAAGGATTACCACGCCGTTATTGAGGTCGTACAATTCGATCCGAAAACCGGCAAGCGTATTTCCCGGCCCCGGGTGCAAAAATTCGGCAAAAAGATTTTTGAAGCCCACGTTGCGGATTCCTTGCGTAAACAAGGTTACACCGTTACGATTTTGCACGATCCGAACGTGTGGTTGAAAGAACAGGGCGCCAAGCGCGAACAGGCCGCCAAAGAAGCCGCCGCCGCCAAGGCCAAGGCCGACCAAGAAAAATTCGATGCGGCCGTTGCCGCCGCCGTTGCCAAGGCCCTTGCCGAACGTGAAGCCGCCGAACAGGCCGCCAACGCCGACAACAAGGCCGAAACGGAACAACCCGCAAAGAAACCGGGACGTCCCGCCAAGGAAAAGGAATAACAACCATTTAACAAGTTACAATTATGGCACAAATCGCACAACAGGACCATTTGTTCATTGAGGTTTCCGCGTTGGGGACCTTTACCGACGCCCAAAAGGCAAAGTTGGTCGAATGTTACAAGGCCTGAACAATCCTTGACGTCGTGCAACGCGCGGCAACCGGCGTTTCCAAGTGTATTTCCGCGTCGTATGCTGATGCAAGCACGACCCGCACATACACGTTTGTTTTCGGCGGCGCAACCTTGCAAAGCGTAACCGCGACCGAAACCATTTCCGCATAACGTCCGATTGGGCGATACCATAACAAGATATTACCAAAAATTCAAAGGGAAAGAATTATGGCACTTACAACCGAATTGTTGAACGCCAACGCCGCGTTATCGGGCTTGACGGATGAACAGAAAACGGCAATCGTCGAAATGTCGAAGAACGACGAAACGGCGGTTATCGGTCAAAAGACCGGCGAAATTTACGGCGGTTTGGATGCTGACATTTTGGCGGCGTCCGGGATCGCCAAGAATGGGGCCGAAAAGACCTACGATTACGCCAAACGTGTTATTGGCGAAATCAAAGGCCAAGCGGGTAACGCCGCCGAATTGCAAACAAAGGTTTCCGAATTGGAAAAAGAGAAAACCCGTTTGGAATCCGTTATTGCAAAGGGCGGCGGGGATGCGGAAACCAAACGCCAATTGGACCAAGCCAAGGCGGATTTGGCCAACGTGACCAAGGAATTTACCGACCTTAAAACCAAGTACGACGCGGCCGAAAGCGAACACGCAAAGGCCCTGTTCGGAATGAAGATTGACGGCGAATTTGCGAAAGCAACCGCCGGATTGAAATTTAAGGCCGATTTGCCCGCGTCTGTTACGTCCGTGTTGACCGAACAGGCCGTGGCCAAGGTTAAGGCGATGAACCCGGAATACATTGATGACGGGAACGGCGGCAAGACTTTGGCATTTATGGAAAACGGCGCGGTCAAGCGCAACCCGGAAAACAATTTGCGTCCATTCACGGCCGCCGAACTTGTGGCCAAGGAACTTTCCACGATGGGCGTGTTGGAAACCGGGCGTAAACAGACCGGGGCCGGGTCCACGGGCGGCCATACCGGCGGCCAAGGCGGCAACGGCGGAACGGTTGATATTTCCGGGGCGCGTACCCAAAACGAAGCCCACGAAATCATTGCAAAACAATTGATGGCGCAAGGGAAAATCAACGGTTCCAAGGAATTTTCGGATGCGATGGCGCAAGCGTGGAAAGACAACCGCGACGCGATCAAGGCGTTACCCATCCAATAAGAACAGTAACAACCGGGTAAAGGGTCAATCCGGCAAACATTAACAATTTAACACAAAAAAATTATGTCACTTGTAGCAACCCGTTTGCAAAATTGGCGTGTCGAAAACCCGCAATTTGACCGGAATATGGCCCGCCCGTTGGAATATGGCGCGTTGGATTTCTTCATTGAGCAAACCAACGCCGCAAATTCCATCATCAACCCCAACTTGCGCGACCGTGCCTTTGAATCCATCGGCAACACCGTGCAAATTCCCGTTATCAATTACGATGGCGACGTGACCGTTTCCAACGTCCGTTCGTGCGTCATTGCCGACGACGAAAACACGTCCGCGTTGTACACCGTGAATTGGGTAACGCTTTCCGTCGGTTTCACGATGGTTCCCCAACTTTACCGCAACAACGAAATTTCCTACGAACACGACTTTGCCCGCAAGATGGAAAAGATTTGCCGCGCCCTTGCAACCGCAATGGATGTACAGGCAATCGCCGCCCTTGAAGCGAACAAAACCCAAGTGTTCAAGGATGCGTTGTATTACACAGTAACGTCCAATTCCGTGCAAATTCCTTGGAACGCCCGTATGGAATTTTTGGCGGATATGAACGCGATTATGCGTGCAAACGCATATCCGGAAATGTTGCACGTCATTGGCGGGGCCGGGTTCGATTCTCTTGTGCGCAAGATGGCCGAACACGACATTTACAACGACGTCAACAAGCGTTTGGAATACGACAACAAGGTGTTCCACTATACCAACAACATTGTGAACGGTTCCGGCATCTTCGCAACCGGTTACATCGTGGCCGATGGTAACGTGGGCGTCCTTACCCGCGTTGACCGCGAAGCGTTGAGCCGCACCCGCGCCAATTTCCACGAATGGGACGTTGTGCGTTTGCCGTTCATTGACTTGCCCGTGGGTTCCCACTATTACACCGCCGTCGGCGATCAATCCGGCATTGCCGGGGATGCGTCCGCCGATATGGTGTGCAACGTCAAGGAATATTTCGGATTTTCCGTTGACGTGGCCTTTTTGGTCGCGTACAATTCCGACCCGACAACCGTTGCCAACCCGATTATCAAGGTTGAGTTGGCCGCCCCGGGTTCCGCAAATCCTTTCGCAACGCCTGTTGAGGTCGTGAACAGTACGACCAATCCGGTTAACACTCTTGAGGTCACGCCTTAATTTCGGGCACATCCTAAACCATTATTTCGCGGGGACGGGTCGAATTAACCCCGTCCCCGTTTTCAGTTTGTAAAGGATTTTTACACGTTCGGCAAACCTGTAAAGAAAATCGAACTTTTATGATACGATTACAAGACATTCAAAACGCATTGTTGCCCGTCGTGGGTTGGCAACAGGATTATAACCCGGAAAACCAAATTGATGATGCGTTGACGCAATCGGAAAGCGGCTTGACGTTCCAAGGGGCGCACCCGCTTTGCACGTTGGCGAACGTCCGGGCGATTATGCCGGACGATTATTTGTACAAATATCCGAATTGGAACAACGCGACCGCATACGTGGCCGGGGCCAAGGTAAAACACACCGGCAAAGTTTGGATTGCCAAAACGGCCAACGTCGGTTCCGAACCGGACCAAAACCCGGATGATTGGGAGGAATACAACTTTGTTTCCGATTTCGTGCGCCAATTGACCGTTAACGGAATCAATACCGCCGTCCAAAATTTCATCCAAGAAAAGCAATTGCAACAGGAAACCAAGAATCTTTTGGAACGTCGTACATTCTTCGACGGGGCCGCCCGGTTGGCCGCAACAATAGACCCGACCGGAAAGATTGTTGGTTTCGAAATCGTGCCGGTTCGGGCGATGGGCGTAACAACCAAAATCGAACGAATCGGGTTGCAAATGATCGGCGCAACCGGAACGGTCCGTTTGTACCTGTTCCATTCGTCGCAAGTTGCGCCAATGAAAACAATTGATTTGGAATTTACCAACACCAAAGGCGGGTTCCAATGGTTTACCCCGGCCGAACCAATTTATTTGCCGTACATCCCGGGAACGGATGGAAACGGAAACGATGCGGGCGGCGCGTGGTTCCTCTGTTACAATCAAAACGAATTGCCCGCCGGTATGCGGGCGTTGAACGTTTCCAAGGATTGGTCCGTTGAACCGTGCCAAACGTGCCTTGGCGGTTCGATTGAATCTTGGCGGCAAATGACCAAGTATTTACAGGTTTCCCCGTTCGGGATTCACGCACCGTTGGATTTCGCCGAATATCCGGAAATGTTCGATATTGGCCAAATCGGTTACACCAATACGATGAATTACGGAATGAACGTCGAAATATCCGTTGGTTGCGACATTTCGGATTTCATCATTTCTCAACGTGCTATTTTTGCAACCGTCATTCAAAAACAGGTTGCGGCAAATGTAATTCGGACAATCGCAATGAATCCGGATGTTCGGGTAAACCGAAATCAAGTGAACGTCACGCGTGACGAACTGTTGTATGAACTTGACGGCGCACCCACGGGCCGGGCGTCCGGGCTTGGGTACGAACTGAAACAGGCGTACCGGGCTTTGGAATTGGACACGCGGGGATTGGATCGCATTTGTTTGCAATGCAACAACCACGGCGTGAAATATCGCACGGTATAGTTAATTTTCCAAGAAATGGCGTATAACGGGCTTTCGCCGGAAAGATGATAAATTACCCGTCTTTTTGACGAAAGCCCCGGAAAACGCCCGAAAACGGCCAAAACGGGGATATGGGAATATTAAACGACTTGCGCACCCGCGTTCAATACGTCAACGACGGTTTGGAAACCGGCGAATTGGTCCGTAACGTCATTGTCCAACATCCCGACGACATCTTGGATTTGCAAAAAATGCAATTGTTCCAAGGATTGGCGGCCAATGGCCAAGACATACGGCCGTATTATTCGGAAGATTTGAAACCGTCCGGGTTTTTCCATTCGGTCGAATCGGCGGGCCGGTACGCGGCTTGGAAAAAAGACGGGATCAATTACCCGTACAAAGCGAACAGGAACCCGGATGCGCCAAACCTGTACATCAACGGCCGGTTTCACGACGAATTGGGCGTACAGTTTGCCGCCGATACCGTGGGAATCGTACCGACAACGCCGTATTCGGCCGGAATTATGGCGAAATACGGAATTACGACGTTCGGTTTGATGATGGCAAATTGGATGGTCGTATTTGTCCAACGCGGCGCATACGCCGAATTGATGCAACAATTAAAACAACGTCTTTATGTATAATGCGAACGCACCCGTAATCAAAAACCCGGTTATGTTGGACCGGGTAATTGCGGAAATACAAACCGGATTGATTGAAAATTTGCCGTGGTTGGACGTGGCCTTTGGCCGGTCCCAACGTCTTACGAAGATGATGAACGGCAAAAAGATCATAACACCGAATGTCTATTGCGGCGGATGGAACGGCCACGGCGAAAACGATTACATCGAAACATCCCCGGACGCCAAGATTGGCAATTTTTCGTTTTTCGAAATTGAGGACCCGCAAACCATTGACGCGGGACCGTGGGCGCGTCAAATCAAAGCCCCGTTCGGACTTATCGTTTGGTTCGACTTGACGCGGGTTTATGATGAACCGGACAACAGGAATACGGAATACATCAAAGCCCAAATTTTGCGTGTGCTGAATGGCCGGGCCGGTTGGCATTTAACCGGCGGTCGTATCGTCTTGAATAGGATATACGAACGCGCCGAAAACATTTACCGTGGTTATACGCTTTCGGAAATTGACAACCAATTTTTGATGCACCCGTTTGCCGGGTTCCGGTTCGACGGGCTTTTGGAATTTGACGAATTATGTTTGGAATAATCGAATTTGTTTGTTGGGTTGCGGTCGTTGCTTTGGCGGCCGCGTTCCTGTTGGGGCTTGCCGTTAAATGGGGCGTATTGGAATGGTTGCAAATCCACGCGCCCAACGACTTTTTCGGACAACTGTTCAATTGTAAATTCTGTTGTTCGTGGTGGGTTTCCGTGGTTATTTCGCTAACTTTGTGCGTGGCAACGGGCCAATGGGTTTTGTTGGCCGTGCCGGTTTGTTCAACAGTAATCGCCCGGGAATTATGGTAACGGTCAAGATAGGAAAACACACGGTCGAAATGTACGACACAATCGAAGAATTGCCGATTGTGCGGTTTCATAAATACCAAAAGTTGTTGTTGATTGATGCGGGAATTGGGGCCGACATTGTGGCGTTCGACCAACGTATTGAGAAAACGCGCCGGTATCTTATGGACGGAAAGCCGGAAAAGGCGCAACAGGAATTGGAAAATTTGCGCCAAACGGTTTATTTCATCCAAACGGGAATCAACCCGAAACACCGGGCGTTCGCCGCGTTGGTAACGAAGATTGACGGCCGGGATTGCAACGACCTTTCCGACGTGGCCTTGACCGAATTGTTGGAAACATTGCAAGACGTCCCCGAAAAAGAGTTGACCGCCCAATTGGAAGCGGTCAAAAAAAAAAATTGACGCGGAATTAAGGTTGTATTTTCCCGGCATATTTGCCGATTCGGAAATAAAAGAATATTACGACCTTTTGAAGAAACGGACATTGGCGGTTTTGGCGAACATCATTGCGGGCGTAAACAACCCGGATGCAACGCCGGAAATCGAAAAGTTGACCACGGCGTTAATAACGTATTCCAACCCGAAATCGTTTGCCGGATCGGATGGCGTGGAAATACAGTTTGACCGGCAATTTGAAAACCTTTGTTTGGTTTTGTCCGAACAATTGCACGTCAAACCCAAGGATTATTCCGTTTTGGAATTTTACAACGCGTTCGATTTTGTCAAGGAAAGGGCGAAACAGGCCGAAAAGGCCCAAAAACAGGCCAAATCCGGGCGTTAAGGCGAAAAGACATACAATTTACCATCCAATGAAAGAAACGCCGTTATACGGCATTTTTAACGAAAATAAGTTATGGACAACCCGAACCCGATTTATTACCGCGATTTAATTACGCCGGACAATTCAATTACCAATTTGATTGCCCAATTGGATGAATTGATACAAAAGTACGAATCCGCCAAAAGCAAGATTCAAGGCGCGGCGGCGGAAGCGGCAAAGAGTATGGGCAATTTATCCGGGGCGACGGAAGAACAACGGCAACAAATTTCGATGTTAACGGCGGAATCCGACAAATTGGCCGCCGCATACAAGAAAAGCAACGACGCCGAAAGTGAAACGTACCGCCGCCGTCAACAGGTTATCGCGGCCGTCAAGGAACAACAACGGATTGACAAATTGGTTGTTGAATTGAACAATTCCAAAGAGGGTTCTTATAACAGGTTGTCGGCCCAATACCGTTTGAACAAAATTCGTCTTAACGAAATGTCGGCGGAAGAACGGAAAGGAACGGAAGCCGGGCGGCAATTGGAAACCGAAACGCGGTTGATCTATGAGGAAATGAGCCGGTTGCAACAGGCGACCGGAAAATATACGTTAGAGGTTGGACATTATCAAAACGCATTAAAGGCGTTGCCCGGACCTATCAACCAAGTTGTCACGGGCTTTTCCAATATGCGTTCCCAATTGCATACCATCGGAACGTCAAATTTGCCGTTGGCCGCAAAGGCGATGCAAGGTTTTTCGACGGTTATGTTTGGAACAATCGGTATCATTATGTCGTTTGTCCGTTACTTGACCGGCGCGGCGCAAACGATGCGTGAATTTGAACAGGCCAACGCCAATTTGTCCACGATTTTGGGAACGACCCGGGACGGGATGAAAGCGTTAACCGATTCGGCGTTGTCTTTGGGCCGTTCGACTGAATACACGGCCCGCCAAGTTACCGAATTGCAAACCGAATTGGCAAAACTTGGTTTCGGCCAAGGTTCAATTATAGCGATGCAAAAACCCGTATTGGAATTTGCAACGGCCGTTGGGGCGAATCTTGCCGACGCGGCGGCCGTGGCCGGTTCGACCTTGCGGGCGTTCAATCTTCGAAGCGCGGACACGGAAGAAACACTTGCAACGTTGGCCGTCGCAACCAACAATTCGGCATTGTCGTTTGATCGTATCCAAACATCCATCGGTACGGTTTTCCCTGTTGCAAATGCGTTCGGTTTGACCGTCAAGGATACGACCGCGTTGTTGGGTGCATTGGCCAACGCCGGTTTCGATGCGTCAAGCGCGGCGACCGCAACCCGTAACATCATTTTGAAATTGGCCGATGCCAACGGAAAGTTGGCCAAGGCGATGGGCGGACCGGCAAAGACATTCGACGAAATCATTGATGGGTTGATTTCTTTACGCAAGGCCGGAACAGATTTGAACGAAGCGTTGGAATTGACCGACCGGCGAAGCGTCGCGGCGTTTGCCGCCCTGTTGTCCGGCGCGGAATCCGCCCGGGAATTGCGGCAATCATTGGAAGATGTTAACGGCGAATTGGACCGCATTTCGGAAGAACGTTTGAATACCGTTGAGGGTTCGACAAAGTTGTTGAAATCCGCGTGGGAGGGTTTAACGCTTGCGTTCCAAAATTCCAACGGTGCAATCAAAGATACGATTGATTGGTTAACGCGTTTGGTACAGGCGACCCAACGGGCGTTGTTCCCGGAATCCACGTTTATTTCCGAATCGGCCGATAAATATACAAAGCAATTCCAAGATTATTACGCCAAGAACGGCGCGGAAGCCGCAACGGCCTTTATTGATAATTTCCAAGCAAATTACCAAAAGATTGCCGACAAATATACGGCCGAAGCCGGGCGCGACCCGATATTGAACCGATGGTTGGGGCTTGGTTCAAATCAAATGGGTGCAAAGACCGCGCAAGCGTCTTTGAAAGCAATTGAACAGGCCCGGGGCGTTGTCCTTTCACAAATAGAAAATGACACACGCGAACGGGAACAACAGGCATTGAGGGCGGCCGAATTGGCCGAACAACAGGCAAACCAAAAGAAACAAGAACAAGACGCGGCCGCAAAAAAGGCGATTGAAGCGGCCAAGAAACAACGCATTGCCGACCGCCGGGCGGTTATCGAATCCATTGATTTGGAAATTGCGATTACGGAAGCCGGTACGGATAAGATGTTGCAATTGCGCCAAGATAGAATCGAAGCGCAACGGCAATTGGAATTAGAACAGAACAGGCAAAAAACCGCGTCCGAACGCCAAGACGAAGCCGCCATTAACGCCAAATACGACAAACAACGGTTGGATGCCGTCAAGGCGTTTAACACGGAAATTGACAAATTGAACGTCCAACGGTTACAGGCCGAACAACAGGCAATCCAATTGGAAATTGCGATAACGGAAGATGGGACCGACCGGATGTTGGAATTGCGGTTGGCGAACATTGAAAAACAACGCGAAATTGAAATTGCGCAAAACCGCCAAAAGGATGAAAAGGTACGCCAAGCGGAAACGGCAATTAACGCCAAATACGACGCGTTGCGTTTGAGGGAATCGGCCGATTTCAACAATAAGTTGGCGCAACGGGATTTGGCGGCCGCCCAAGATTTGGCCCAAGCCGAATTTGATTTGATGGACCGGAACGAACGCCAAAAAACGTTGTTCCGGTTGCAACAGGAAAAGGCCCGATTGGAAGCCGTTTTGAAATTGAACGAAACGGCCACAAAGAAAATGACGGCCGACGAAATCAAGGCCATAAAAACGACCATTGCCGGGATCGAAAAGGAATCCAAGAAATTGGGTTATAACAATCTTTACGAATTGTTGGGTATTGGGTTGGATTCCGACCAACAAAGCGCATTGAACACGGCGATTGATTCCATTAAAGATTCCATCGGGTCGTTGGTTGATTCTTGGAACGCGGCGGCGGAAGCGGCCGTTAACGCGGCCAATGCGCAAGTTGAAGCCGCGCAACGCACGTTGGACGCCGAAATTGAAGCCCGCAACGCCGGGTATGCCAATGAGGTTGAAACGGCGCAAAAGGAATTGGAATTGGCCAAGAAGAACCAAGAAAAGGCGTTAAAGGAACAACAGAAAGCCCAAAAGGCACAATTGGCCGCCGATTCGATCACGCAAGCGTCAAGCCTTATAACCGCGTCGGCCAATATTTGGGCGTCGTTGTCCGGTATTCCTGTTGTCGGTCCCGGGTTGGCCGCCGCCGCGTTGGTTACAATGTGGGCGTCGTTTGCGGCCGCCAAGATTAAGGCCGTACAGGTTTCCAAACAGAATACGGAACAATACGGCGATGGTACGGTTGAGTTGTTACAGGGCGGAAGCCACGCAAGCGGCCACGACATTGATTTGGGGACGAAGAAAGACGGAACCCGGCGACGTGCAGAGGGCGGCGAATTTTTCGCCGTTATCAACAAGCGAAATTCCCGCCGATTCCGCGACGTTATCCCGGACGTTATCAATTCGTTTAACGATGGCACATTTGCGGATCGTTACCAACGTGCAAACGCCGCGATGGCCGGTTATGCCGTCCAACTTATTGGCGGCGGCAAAACGGACGTTTCCGGGCTTGAAAAGGATGTTGCCGCAATCCGCCAACAGGGCGACGAATCCCGTTACGTGGATGGCCAAGGAAATACGATTATCCGGTACAAGAATTTAACCCGTAAAATCAAATCGTAATGAACCCGATATACAAATTTCAGTTGTCAGCCGGGGCCGCAACGCAACAGGCGTTCCCGATTTATAAGGACGATTTGGCAAAGGATTTTGAAAAGGAATCCAACCAAGAATTTTTCCGGGCAAAATTGTCCGGAAAATTGACTTTTCAAAGGGACGATTATACGTTTATTGTATCAAAGGCGTTCGACACGCAATTTGTGTTGGAAATATTCATATCGTATAATGCCGGTCAATCGTGGACGTCTTATTGGCGCGGGACCTTTTGGAAAACCGATTGCGACTTTGACGGCGACGCCGAAACCGTCGTTGTTCAACCGACCGTTTGGGACCAATATAACGACGTTTTGGCCGGAATGGATAAAGAATATAACCTTATCGAATTGGCCCCGGAAATCGTACCCGTAAAGGCCGATAAACGGCCAATGATTCAAGTTTACGTCCCGGGCCAATCCGTCATTGGTTGTTTTCTTTCGGGTATGTGGTGGGAACAGGAAGCGGAACCCGAAAGCGACGAAACGAAATTGGTTAACGATTTCAAGTTTTCGTTGAATAAGGTATTTACAATTGCGGATGTTTCCGGTTCAATGTCGCCACAATTGCCCGCCCTGTTCGGAAAATCATTCCTTGGCGATGCGCGGTTTAATCCGCGCGAAATGGGAACGCAAGAATTTACAGGAACCGAATATAAATTGGTTTACGCTTATTATGGCGGTTCGGGCGGTTCGCAATATTCTTGGACAATAGTTCGTATTTCGGATAATGTTTCGTTGTGGCGTTATGCCGTTAATAATCAATACCCGCCCGAATTACCGCACAATGTGACATTAACGCCGGTTTCCAATTCCGGTGCGACAGGGAATGTTACATTATATGTTCACGATATGCCGGTTTATTCGCGTTATGTTTTGGACACGCCCACAATTAGCGGATTGCAAACGTACCCAATCCCGGCCGATGATATTGTGGAAAATAACCGGAATTATACCCGCGTAATCGGGTATTATTTCCCCGACACAATTTATTTTTCCACGTCGTTAACATCAACCCCAAACCAATGGGGATTGTATCAACCGGGCCAATATTACCAACCGCCGTATTTATATTGGTCACCCGAATTGTTCCCGGTTGCCCGTAATGCTTGGGGCCGCGTTTCAATTTGGTTTACCTTTTATGCGTTCGATTGGATTGTTGAGGAATCCGGGCGGCAATCGTTCACGATCCGCCACGCGTACCCGCTTTCGTCGGTAATTTCGGTGTTGTTGGCCAAGATTGCGCCCGGGATAACCCACGAAGCGACAACGGATTATTCCCAATTCCTGTATGGAACAAATCTTGTTGGAATAACCCAAACGTTATTGATTACGCCAAAATCGAATTTGGTTACGGCGGGTTATGACCAACCGGCACAAAAAGCACCGATTACATTAAAGAACGTTTTGGATATGTTGCGCGATTGTTTCCGTTGTTATTGGTTCATAGACGAACAAAACCGGTTCCGGGTTGAACATATCCAATATTTCCGCAATGGTGGTTCATATTCCGGTTCGCCTGTTGTTGGTATTGACTTGACAACGCAAAAGGTCCCGCGCAATGGCAAAGAATGGGCGTTTGCCCGGGATCAATATAAATTCGACAAACCCGAAATGGCGGCCCGGTATCAATTCGGGTGGATGGACGATGTAACCCAATTATTTGAGGGTTTCCCGATTGATATTATTTCGAAATATGTAAATCCGGATAACATCGAACAAATTGATATATCAAAATTTACGTCCGATATTGATTATATCTTGTTGAATCCGGGCGACGTTTCAAAGGATGGGTTCGTGTTGCTTGCGGCAATTGTCCAATCCGGACAATATGTTTTGCCGTATTACAATTATGTCGTTGATTCGAACGACCATTATTTACAAAATGCGTATGTCGCTTTTTGTATATTACAACAGTATTACGCTTTCGATATGCCCGCATATCAATATGAAATCAATGGCGAACAGATGTACGCGTATGGCATTAAGAAATTAAAGAATCAAACATTAAGATTTCCGGTTTTGAATGACCCGGATTTGGTGCAATTAGTCAAAACAAATTTGGGTAATGGAATGATTGAAAAAATGTCCGTAAATTTGTCATCAAGAAACGCGAACGCAACATTAAAGTATGATACCGAATAACAATTTATCCGTATTGCCGTTTTATAAGTCATTGGATCAACAGAACGCCCGTAAATGGTGGATGTATGGCCGGGTTTATCCGTTATATTGCCCGGCCGGGTTCTTGTTGCCATTCCAAATAATAACGGAACATACTAATTGGACCGTTTCGACCATTCGCCCCGTTCATATTATTGACGCAAACACCGGACAAATTGTTGCCGATATAACCAACGCGATACGTTCCGGAATAACTAAACGGGAATTTACAACATTGGGTTACGATGTTTGGGTTTTCCCGGGGCAATTGCCCGTTATTAACGCGTTGCCGAATGGACGGTATTATTTGGAGTTTGTTATTGGTTACGCGTTTTATTCGGAAATCTTCACGGTCGTAAATGATATTCAACCATATTTGAAAATTACTTGGTGGGACATTGACGATTTCACGATGGACGCGGGAACGATTGTGTACAAAAACCCGGCGTTTAAGAACGTGTTGTATCTTCAAAGCGATTTGGCGAAACCCGAATATCCGTTTGAGGAAGAGGGCGAAACCCGGGATGGTTACTTTTTCCCGATAAAACAAATTTCGGAAAAACGATACAGGTTCAATTTTCTTGCATCCGAATACCTATTGGACGTTATGCGTTTTATTCGTATGGCGGATTTTGCGGAAATCGAATACCACGGCCAACGTTACAGTTTGGACACGTTCTTAATAACCCCGGAATGGGAAGATAACGGCGACGTTGCGTCCGTTGAAGCGGTTTTTGATACGGCGACGGTTGCAAAGAAAATTGGACGTGGTTTTATACGCACGACAAAAGGCGATTTTAATGAAGATTTCAACGGCGATTTTTATAAAGAATAAATATTATGGCAAATTATCAAAACATAATAGCGGCCATTGAGTCCGTTATAAAACAAAATGGAAATCAAGAAATAACCGGCCAAATTTTACAACAATCATTGGTTTCTATTATCCATTCATTGGGTGCGCAATATCAATTTGCCGGTTTTGCTGATTCCGAAACAAATCCGGGAACGCCGGACCACAATGTTGCATATCTTGCGGGTCCCGGAACATACCCCAATTTTAACGCGTATGTGGTCCCGGCCGGTTTTATTGCCGCGTTTCTGTATAACGGAAATTGGGATGTAAAATTTATTGAATTTGGCGGTGGCGGTGGCGGCGGAACGTCATTCATTCCCGAACCGGATGATTTAACATTGTCATCTTCAATATTAAAATTTGCCAATCGTTCATATAATCTTCAAAATCCGAACGGATTGGGATATTTTATTTTGAGAAAAGGAAAGAGTTTTGCGGAACAGGTAACGAAAGAAAATACAATTTACGAAATTCGTTATAATTTCGATTTGGGAAATACAACCGTAAATATTCCCAATGGTTCCGTGTTAAAATTCATTGGTGGGAAATTAAGTAACGGAACATTAAATGGCGATTTTAAGATTGATGCGGGATTAGAACGTATTTTTGAAAGCGTTGTTTTCTCGGGTGGAAGCGAAAATTATGGCATTGAATTGGATTGGTTTGTTTCTAATCGTTCCAATAATTGCGTTCTTGATGGTACGCAACCCGACGCGACAACCCAAATTCAAGATGCGTTCAACAGTAAATCAACACGTATTCACATATCAAACAAATTTTATTATTACATTTCCGACACGATCATTGTAAATTCGTGGCAATCCATTATTGGCGAAAAAATAAACAATGGTTTGCAACGAAATCCCGTACAGGCCCCGCCGTCTATCTATACTGATACGGATAAAATAATGATGATTGTTTATGCAAATTCGGACGAAAATACAAAAATGGTTCGACGAATAAACATTGATAATCTTTATTTGCGTCGGTATGCGGTGTTTTCGTCATCGGATTTCAAAGATAATATCCCGATGTTGAAATTAACAAATTCGCCATTAACGCAAACAATGACGTATAACAGTATTTGGGGATGTTATTTAAATGTGTTTCTTTTTTCGGCAGACCGTCAATTGCAAATTGAAGCGGGCGGAACAACGCAAACGGCGTGGTTAAAGGGTTTTTTGGGATTGGAAATTGACGTTACGAATAGTGGGTTTTATACTTATGTGGTTATTGATGGGGATATTACCGGATTTAGAAAAGCAATATACACACACGTTACGTCCGGATGGATGACGGATATACGTTTAATTTGTGATACAAATTGCGTATATGGTGGTGTGTTAAGTGGCGGTCCATTCCGCGTTGGCGGTTCGCATCAACCCGTTCCGGAAATCGCCGACGAAGAAAATGAAGCGTATTTTACAGTTGACGCACAAACAATTTCTAATGCAAAAGTTTGGGATTTAGGCGGTTCCGCAAGCGGTTTATTTGCAACGAAATATTCGTTTAAATCTATTGGCGTTAACTCGATAATTGATAATTTTAATTATCGTTCCGTTACCACGCTTGATTCCGTACCAATAAAAAACGATTCTTACCCGCTTCCGATAAATACGGGTGGACTTTATCGTTTTCGTCAAGAATATTTCCGGATGCTTGGTTTTGAACGTAATTTATTGGAGAATGTTCATACCGGCGTAATTGGACACAAAGTATTCGATAATGAACTTTATACGTTATATCAAAAGTCGTCGGCGGCTTTGGGTGCTTTCAGTAAAATCGCGGTTGTAAATTCGCAAACAAATGATGAAATCGCGTTAACAAAAGATAACGTTCTTAATTTTTCGCATTTGTTCAAAATCGCCGGGGCAAATAGTTTGTTGATTGGTTCGTTAATTGATACTTATTCCGATGATGCGATTTTAAGTAATGATATTGCGGTAACTTATGACCGTTTTGTGGTTGTATTTGAAATGTCCCGCAATTGGGTGTTGGCGTATTTTCAACGAATGGCGTATGTCGGTATTGTAAAAATGAACACGACTATTACAAAAACAAATTCAATCAATATTGAATACGTTGATTCGCAAAACGTTGTTGTTGATTCGCAAAATATATCAATTAACGAATCGTCATTTTATTATGTTCCGTTTATTTATAAGGAAATTTTACGGTGCGATAAGGTTTACAGTAAAATGCGGATAACGTTTAATATCGCAATTGAAACAAGTTCGGCCGTAAATCGTACATTGCCAAAATTGTTCCTTACAACCGAAGCGGTAAGCAATGCGTTAACACCAAGCGGCGGAGAAATACCACAAAAAACCGTATTTGGGGAACTTTACGGGTTTAATTATGGTTCAAACCCGTTAGGCGGAATGCGTTGTTGGAACGACCCGCACATAAATAAAACATTTAATGCAAGTACAAACACGTCAATTTATACGTCGGCGGTATGCATTGGTAGTGCATCAAAGACCGACTTTTATTTAAAATTGACGGACGAAAAAGGGCGTCAAAGTATTTTATATGTATCAAATACTGATGGAAAAAGTTATACGGACTCCCAAAATTTTAAGTTTAGAATAAAGAAAAGTTCAACGGCCGGAAATTATGACAACAAATTTTTAATTGGCGTTCAAACAACCGATTCGTCCGTAATAAAATACCGAATTGATTATGTCGCTTGTATTTCTAAATTCAAATTTTACGATTCACTTTCCGATACCGGGTTAGACGTTACGGAATATGTTTATCCAAATCGTGGAATTACCGCAAATCGTCCCACAAATGCGATTGAGGGGGATACTTATTATGATTCATCATTAAAGAAAATGATTCTTTACAATGGGACGGATTGGGTAAATATGGATGGTTCGCCATTGGTTTAATTTTCGTAACAATTCCCGTTATGGTTAAAAGTATGACTTTATACCCGGCAAAGATATTGTCCGGAATCCTTGCCGGGTTCCTTTCTGTATTTGTCGAAAACCTGTTGCCGTTGTTCATAACGGTAACGATATTCGAATTGGTTGATTTCATAACCGGCGTTATCAAATCGGCCGTCGTGGCCAAGCGTACCAAACAACGGTTCGCGTTCGAATCGGTCAAGGCGTGGCGGACCATATACAAATTCGTTTTTATCCTTATCGGAATAGTATTGGCCGAAATGTTGGACCAAACCGTGGCCAACGAATCCCGGTTGCGGTTCGCCAATTACTTTACGGCGTTTTGTTGCGGCGTGGAATTTTGGTCGTTCCTTGAAAACGCGGCCGTCATTTCGGACCATCCAATTTTCCGTTGGTTGCGCCGGTTTATGAAATTCAAATTGGAAGATGAAATTGGAATGACGTTTGAGGACGCCAAAAAGGACGAAGCAAATGAAGAAACAAAACATTGACGCAATTGTTATCCATTGCACGGCATCCCGGGCCGGTCAAGATTTACGCGCCGCCGATATTGACAAAATGCACCAAGAACGCGGGTTTGCGATGATTGGGTACAATTTCGTTATTGACTTGGACGGGACGGTTGAGGTTGGGCGGCCGTTGACGCGTGACGGGGCGCATTGCAACACGGCCGGGTTGTCCGGTAAATCGTACAACAAACATTCAATCGGAATCGTGTACGTTGGCGGCCTTGACGAAAACGGGAACCCGGCCGATACCCGGACGCCGGAACAAAAGTTGTCGTTGGCCAATCTTGTTTACAAGTTGATTGACGAATACCCGATTGTTGAGGTTATCGGGCATCGGGACGCAAGCCCGGACAAAAACGGAAATGGGAAAATCGAACGGAACGAATGGATAAAACAATGTCCGTGTTTCGATGTCCGGGCGGAATTTCCAATGGCGATTTGCACGGCGAAACGATGAAAACGATTCTTTCGATACTGTTGTGGATATGGCAAGCCCCGCAAAACATTGTTGGGCTTGCCTTGCGTCTTTGGTATCGGGGCCGGGTTGCGGTTGTCCTGTTGTACGATCATCATTGCGGCGGCGTGTCGTACCGGATTGTTCCGGACTTGCCCGGCGGCGGCATTTCGCTTGCGTCAACGGTAATGGTCCGGTATTATTTCATTGATGCGCCGGAATTGTACGCGCACGAATACGGACACGTCAAACAATCCCGGATTCTTGGCCCGTTGTACCTGTTCGTTATTGGCATCCCGTCGTTGTTGTGGGCCTGTTGGTACAGAAAGCACAAACGCGGGTCATATTACGCTTTTTATACTGAAAAATGGGCCGACCGATTGGGCGGCGTAATCCGTAAAGAGAAATGAAAAAGTATTTGATTTTGGCGGCCGTCGCAATCGTGGCCGCCTTGGCCGTTATATGGGCCGATCGAAAGATTGAGCAATTGACCGCCGAACGGGACCGGTACGCCGGGAACACGGCGGCGTTGTTGTCCGACGTTGAGCGTTACCGGGTCCAAGATTCTTTGAACGCCGCCCGGGTGCAATCGCTTGAATTGACCGTAAAGGAATACGAACGATTCCGGGCCGACGATGCGGCGTTGATAAAACAGTTGAAGCAACGCAACCGGGATTTGGCCGCCGTCAACAAAACCCAATCCCAAACCATCATTGATTTGCGGGCGGTCCCGCGCGATACCGTCGTGTTGGTCCGGGATTCCATCATAACCCCGGCGGTCGCGGTCCATTGTGGCGACGCGTGGTTTGACTTTGACGGCATCTTGACGGCCGACCAATTCACGGGCAAGTTGACCAACCGGGATTCCCTGTTGTTGGCCGAAACGGTCAAATACCGCCGATTCCTTGGTTTCCTTTGGAAAACGCGAAAAGTTGAGGATCGGCAATTGGACGTTGTAAGCAAAAACCCGCATACGGAAATAATGGGAATCGAACACGTCGTAATCGAAAAGTGACTATCTTTGTTGTGTCAAAAGGTACAGATATTAAGTATTAAGGAAACGAACCGGCCCCGTTGTGAAATGTGGCCGGTTTATGTATCTTTGCACCAACCGACCGATTCTTATACGCAAAAATAGGTTTTCGGCCTGTTAACCGTCCCGATTGGGGCGGTTTTTTCGTCCAATCCCGGATTTGGCCGTTTTTAGGCGATTTGCGGGGCTTTCGCGGTCCGGGTGGTACAAGTTATCGTCCGGGCCGTAAAAGTGTCTTAAATCGAAGAAACGCAAAAAATAACTTATTTTGCACGAAAGTTTGAAAAATAATCAACTTTTTTTTGGTAATTAAAAATAAATGACTAACTTTGTACCCGGGTTGAGGAAATAACCCGACGGCCGGGGCCGGTTCCCCGAACAAAAATAACAACAGTTATGGCAACGTTAAAATATACTACCCGCGAAATCAACGGCAATTACAAGATCAAGGTTTCCGGCCTGTTTGATGGCAAAAAGGTTAATACGCTTGTGGGTGTTTCCGGTTTTCTCAAAATGGTTGA
>Ga0247611_10002499_pt1 | contig 29532 bp, 29 predicted proteins | sample 177DNAGHGhighgp2_FD_192422 | JGI IMG/M metagenome (GOLD analysis project Ga0247611, IMG submission 192422) | Sheep rumen microbial communities from Palmerston North, Manawatu-Wanganui, New Zealand - 1770 DNA GHGhigh gp2 | ecosystem: Host-associated > Mammals > Digestive system > Stomach > Rumen... | reverse complement strand
ATATTTTTTTACATATTTATGTAATGGAGAAACTAGATTAACTAGTTTGCTCCATTTTGCTTGATTATTTCTTCAGCAATATTTTTTGGTGTTTCTTCATAGTGGTCAAATACCATTGTGAAGTTTCCACGTCCTTGAGTGTTACTTCTTAAAGAAGTAGCGTATCCAAACATTTCAGCAAGTGGTACCATAGCGTTGATTGCTAAAGCGTTTCCTCTTGACTCTTGTCCTAGTGGACGTCCTCTACGTGATGTAATATCACCCATAACGTTTCCAAGATATTCTTCTGGAACGATAACTTGTACTTTCATGATTGGCTCAAGAAGTACTGGTTTACATTTATTCTTAGCTTCTTTTAAAGCCATAGATGCTGCAATTTTGAATGCCATTTCTGATGAGTCAACATCATGGTATGAACCATCAAATAATGTAGCTTTTACGTCTACCATTGGGTATCCTGCTAATACACCAGTCTTTAAGGCATCTTGTAATCCCTTGTCAGTTACTGGAATGTATTCTCTTGGAACTACACCACCAACGATAGCGTCAACGAACTCATATCCTTTATCTGGATTTGGCTCGAATTTAATCCAAACATGTCCATATTGTCCACGTCCACCTGATTGTTTGATATATTTACCTTCACATTCAGCTGTTTGAGTAATTGTTTCACGATATGAAACTTGTGGTTTACCAATATTAGCTTCTACATTGAATTCTCTTTTCATTCTATCTACGATGATATCAAGGTGTAATTCACCCATACCAGCGATAATAGTTTGTCCTGTTTCATGGTTTGTAGTTGCTCTAAATGTTGGATCTTCTTCTGATAATTTTTGTAATGCTGTTGCCATTTTATCTTGGTCAGCTTTTGATTTTGGTTCTACTGCAAGTTCAATAACTGGTTCTGGGAATTCCATTGATTCAAGAATACATTGATTCTTTTCTTCACATAATGTATCTCCAGTTGTAGTATTTTTTAGTCCTACTGCTGCAGCTATATCTCCTGCATAAACTTCTGATATTTCAGTTCTATTATTTGCATGCATTTGAAGTATACGACCGATTCTTTCTTTTTCACCTTTTGTAGCGTTCATTACATATGAACCACTTGATAAGTGTCCTGAGTAAACTCTGAAGAATGTAAGTTTACCAACGAATGGGTCTGTCATTACTTTGAATGCTAATGCAGCAAATGGTTCTGAATCAGATGGATGTCTTACTATATCGTTTCCATCTTTATCTACACCTTTGATTGATTCAACATCTGTTGGAGCTGGTAAGTAATCAATTACGGCGTCTAGCAATAATTTTACACCAGTATTCTTGTATGCTGAACCGCACATTACTGGGAAGAATTCTGCAGCTAATGTTCCTTTACGGATACATTTTTTAATTTGTTCTACTGATAATTCTTCGCCTTCAAGATATTTTTCCATTAATTCGTCATCGAATTCAACTGCTTTTTCAATTAATTCATTATGCTTTTCTTCAACTAAATCAACTAAGTCTGCTGGAATATCAATTACCTTTGGTTCTTCTTCTGGTTTTCCATCATATTCATATGCAGTTTTAGTTACTAAGTCAATTATCCCGCTTAGTTCTTCTCCTGCTCCAATTGGCCATTCGATTGGTGCATAATTTACACCAAGTCTTTCTTCGATTGTTTTTAAACTGTAATTAAAGTCTGCTCCTAATTTATCCATCTTATTGGCAAAGATGATACGAGGTACTTTAAATTCAGTAGCTTGTCTCCAAACTGTTTCAGTTTGTGGTTCTACACCAGCTTGTGCATCGATAAGTGCTACTGCACCATCTAGTACACGAAGTGATCTTGATACTTCAACTGTAAAGTCTACGTGTCCTGGAGTGTCGATTATATTAAATCTATGACCTTTCCAGTAAGCTGTAGTAGCGGCTGAAGTAATTGTTATTCCACGTTCTTGTTCTTGTGCCATCCAGTCCATTTGTGAAGCACCATCATGTGTTTCACCAATTTTATGGATTTTACCAGTATGGAATAGGATTCTTTCTGTTGTAGTTGTTTTTCCGGCATCGATGTGAGCCATGATACCGAAGTTACGAGTATTCTCTAAACTATATTCACGAGCCATACTTTATTTCCTTTCTTACCATCTATAATGAGCAAATGCTTTATTAGCTTCTGCCATTCTGTGAGTATCTTCACGTTTTTTAACTGCTGCACCTGTATTATTTGATGCATCTATTAATTCGTTTGCAAGGTTTTCAGACATTGAATGTCCTCCTCTTAAACGAGCATATTGAATTATCCAACGAAGACCTAAAGCTTGACGTCTGTCTGCTTTTACTTCGATTGGTACTTGGTAGTTTGCTCCACCAACACGACGAGATTTAACTTCTAGTGATGGCATAACATTTTCCATTGCTTGATTTAATACTTCCATAGGATCTTTGTTTGTTTTTTCTTTGATCATATCGAAAGCATCATAAAGGATTGTTTGTGCTTTTCCTTTTTTTCCATCAATCATCATATTGTTGATTAATTTTGTAACTAGTTTTGAGTTATATATAGGATCTGCTAAAACATCTCTTTTTACTGCACGTCTTTTACGCATGTATATCCTCCTCTCTTTATTTATCTATTATTTTGAAGCTTTTGGCTTTTTAGTTCCGTATTTACTACGACCTTGACGACGTTTTTCGATACCTGCTGTATCCATTGCACCACGTACAATATGATATCTAACACCGATTAAGTCTTTAACACGTCCACCACGGATTAGAACAACACTGTGCTCTTGTAAGTTGTGTCCTTCTCCTGGGATGTAACAAGTAACTTCCATTCCGTTTGATAATCTAACACGGGCATATTTACGTAACGCTGAGTTTGGTTTTTTTGGAGTCATTGTTCCAACACGAGTACAAACACCTCTTTTTTGTGGTGAGTTTTGATTAGTTCTAACTTTGTCTTTACTGTTAAAACCAATATTCAAAGCTGGAGCTTTTGGTTTTCTAACTTTTGCACTTCTGTTTTTTCTAACTAATTGATTTACTGTAGGCATAATTTCATCTCCTTTCTTTACACATATCCAGGTGTATCATTTTTGTCTTTAATTTTGGATTTACCAAAGTAAACCCTTAAATTAAATGCGTTATTAATATATCATTTTTTTATCATTTTTGTCAATAGTTTTAAAAAAAAACTTTATTCATTATAAAGTATATTTTTCTTGATTTCTATCTAATCTATTTTTTGTTATTGTAATTCTTAATATTAGAATATATTTATTTCTTTAATATCTTCTTTGAATTTATAAAGTTTAGCTGGTCTTCCGCTGCCACCTTCGTTTTTGTATCCTGTGTCTTCTATAAGGCCTAATGTTATGAATTTTTTTCTAAAATTTCTTCTGTCTAATTCCACATTCATTATTTTTTCATATATGTTTTGTAATTCTGGTAATGTGAAGTCGCTTGGAAATAAATTTTTTAATACATTTGTATTTATTATTTTTGTTTTTAACAGTTCTTGTGAATCGTTTAATATTTCTTTATGGTCATATGCCATTTTAGGAATTTCTGAAATACTAAACCATTGTAAATCAGTTTCTGTTATGTTTTCCTTTTTTATTTCTAATGTTTTGCTATCTACTATTCCTATAAATGATGTAGCTAATACTCTTTCGTCTGGTTTTCTATTAATCTCTGAATATGTATGATGTTGATCTATATATATATTTGCTGTACCGATTTTTTCTTCAAGTATAGCATTAATATTTTCTTCTAATGTTTCTTCTTCATTTAATTCTTTTCCTGGTAAAGTCCAGTATCCTTTATATGGTTCTGTTTGTTTTCTTTCTAGTAGAATTTTTAATTCTCCTTTTTCTACTGTGTATATATTTATTATTGTTTCTAATTTTATATTATTTTTATTCATAGAATTCTCCTTTGCGTTTTTTTTACCGTTATATTTTATTACAGTATTTCATTTTTGTCAAATATTATTTGACTTTTATTACTAAAATATATATAATAATTGTTCAGAAAAGAGGGTTTTTATGAAAAAGGAGAAACTAGTTATTAATATTAATGATAAGAATAGTTCTAAAAGTGAAATTATTTATGACAATGTTGTTTCTAATATGAATGAAATGTCTATGAATCAAAATGAACAGATTGAGTATTTAAAAACAAGGATTTCTGATTTAGAGCATTCCCAAAAGCAGAAATATGACTTTATTATATTAGGCTTAAGTTTATTTTTTGCTTTAGTTATTGGTGTTACTTTTATGATTCTAAATTTTTATGTAGTAGGTATTTTTATTATTTTTATCTCTTCTTTTATAGGGTGCTACCACACATATAATATATCAAGTAATCAAAAGAAAGTATCTATTGAGAAGTTTGAAGAGATTGATGAAATAAGAAAATTTATTAGTTCTAAATTAAAATAAAATTGATACGTGTGTATCAATTTTTTTATCTATCTCGATTATTTCTTTTTAATTCCTGTCTGAATATATACATTGGCATATACTATTGAATATCCTATGAAATTTAATGTTGTTGGTATTATCGACAACATATATTTTCCCCTTTTCGAGTGTATATTATACACTTTTTTTATTATTTGTCAAATTTAGTAAAAAATTGATAGATTATAACTATCAATTCTATCGAAATTCCATATATTCATCTACTACCCAATTATTATTTTCTTTTATTAGGGTTGCTAGTCCTTCTACTTGTGTTAGTTCATTTAATTGATATACTTTTACTGTGCAGTAAACTTCGATTTTATTTTCTTTTGATGACACAATCTTAAACTCACTTCCATTTGGTTCATATACTAATCCGGCTTTACCTATATTATAGCAGTATAATTCATTATCTTTTTCAATATAATATTTTTTTTTGTTACTATCAAAATAATTGTCACTTAGAATTTTTTTAAAGAATGATTTTACTTCATCTACACTTTTAAGTGTATTTGATTTTACGTAGCCTCCGCTATATGAGCCATTTAAAATAGTTTCATCGTTTATATATTCAAGGTCTCTGCTTGTTTCACCACAATACGGCATACCATTAAATGCGTACTTAAAAAAATTTTCCAATACTTCTTCTATATTTTCTTTATATTTGCTGTCTTTTGAATCTGCATTTTCAAGAAATTCTTTGAATTTTTTGATTTTTTGATTTTGTTGTTCATCTTTTTTTTGATTATATTCTTCAAGAGTTTGTTCTAGTTTTTCTTTTTTTTCTGATTCTTCCAATTTTTTTTCTAATTCTTCTATTTTTTTTGTGTATTCACTTGTATTTATATTAGTATTATTGTTTATTCTTTTACTATTATCTTCTTTTTTTGAATTATTTAACTTCAATCCTATTATTATTCCTAGTCCAAAACATAATATTAGTGCACATATTAGTATAATTTTTTTCTTCATTTTAATCACCTGCATAAATGTTACCATATTCTTTTTTTATTTTCAATAATTAATTACAAAAAAGAATAGACTTTTATCTATTCTTTTAAGCTAATAGTTCATCTTCTAGCATGTCTAGTGGTTCTTCTGTTACTTCTGGAACTTCAAGTTTATATTCAACATTTTTATAAGCTCTTGCTCCTGTTCCTGCTGGAATTAATTTACCAATTATAACGTTTTCTTTTAATCCGTTTAAGTGGTCTACTCTTCCGTGGATTGCTGCATCAGTTAAGATTCTTGTTGTTTCTTGGAATGATGCTGCTGATAAGAATGAATCAGTTTCTAGAGATGCTTTTGTGATACCTAGAAGTACTGGGCGTCCTGTTGCTGGGCGTTTTCCTTCAATAATTAGTTTCTTATTAACGTCTGAGAATTCGTTAATATTTACTAATGTTCCTGGTAGGAATAATGTATCACCACTATTTACTATTTTAATTTTTGAAATCATACGTTTTGCCATAACTTCAACGTGTTTATCTGAGATATCAACACCTTGGCTACGGTAAACTTTTTGTATTTCAAGTAATATATATTGTTGAACAGTTATTGGGTCAGTAACAGTTAATAATTCTTTTGGAGATATTGCTCCGTGTGTTAATCTTTGACCTGCTTTGATTTCTTGATTTAGTTCAACTGCAAGTTTAGCACTGTAGTTTGTTATGTGTTCTCTTGTTTCTGCATCGTTTGTGATGTTGATTATGTATTTTCCACCATCTTCTTCAATCTTAGTAATTTTACCAGTGATTTCAGCAATGTTGGCTTTTCCTTTTGGATTACGTGCTTCGAATAATTCTTGTACACGTGGAAGACCTTGTGTAATATCGTCTCCGGCAACACCACCTGAGTTTATTGTACGCATTGTAAGCTGAGTACCTGGTTCACCGATTGATTGTGCTGCCATGATACCAACTGCTTCTCCAATTTCAACAATTGATCCTGTAGCAAGATTTCTACCATAACATTTTCTACATACACCGTGTTCTGTTTTACATGTAAGTACTGTTCTAATTGATACTTTTGTAATTCCTGCTTCAACAATTTTATCAGCGATTGCTTCTGTAATATATGTATCTTTGTCATACATTACTTCTTTTGTTTCTGGATTTATAATTTTCTTATTTGTATATCTGCCAACAATACGATCTCTTAGAGATTCTACTTGAGTGTTGTCTTTTTCATTTATAAATGCTTCAACAACTACTCCTTGTTCTGTTCCACAATCGTCTTCTTTTACAATTATATCATGAGCAACATCTACAAGTCTTCTTGTTAAGTAACCTGCATCGGCTGTTTTAAGGGCTGTATCAACAGCACCTTTTCTAGCACCGTGTGTTGCTAAGAAGAATTCTGAAACGTTTGCACCTTCTGAGAATGAAGATGTGATTGGAATTTCTACTGCTTCTCCTGTTGGTTTCATCATAAGTCCACGCATACCTGACATTTGGTTTAGGTTAGATAGGTTACCACGAGCTCCTGAATCAATCATTATAGATATTGGATTTTCTTTATCTTCTTTGATTGCTGCAGATAATTCGTCGGCAATTTTATTTTTAGCTTCATTCCAAGTTGCTACAACTTTTTCATATCTTTCTCTATCTGTTATTAAACCACGTTTAAATTGTTTATTGATTTGGTTAACCATATTTCCTGCTTCTTCAAGTACTTCTTCTTTTGTTTTTGATTCAAGTATATCTCCAATACCAATTGAAATTCCTGATAATGTTGAATATTTGAAGCCTAAATCTTTCATTTTATCAAGCATTACTGATGTTTCAGTTGTTTGATATCTCTTATAGATTTGTGCAACTAATTTTGTAAGTACTTTTTTAGCAAATGGTTTTACTAATTCCATTTTAGCTATTTCTTCTGGAATATTTACTCCTGGAGTTAAGAAATATTTCTTTGGTGTTACTTTTTCAATGTTTTCTTCTGATCCATCGTTTATATATTGGAATGAATCTGGGAATATTTCATTGAATATTAGTTTTCCTGGAGTTGTTACTAAGTATTTTCCTTTATATGTATCAGGGAATACTTTATGTTTGAATGATGAAACTGGTATAGCTATACGTGTTTGAAGTGTAATTTCTCTTCTTTCGTATGCCATTAATGCTTCATTATCATTTTTAAATACTCTACCTTCACCAGGAAGTCCTGCTTTTTCGATTGTGATATAGTAGTTACCCAATATCATATCTTGTCCAGGCGCAACGATTGGTTGTCCATCTGAAGGTTTTAGTATGTTATTAGCACCAAGCATCAATATTCTTGCTTCTGCTTGTGCTTCTTCACTAATTGGTACGTGTACAGCCATTTGGTCTCCATCGAAGTCGGCATTGAATGCTGCACAAACTAGTGGGTGAAGACGTATCGCTCTACCTGCAATTAGTTTTGGTTCGAATGCTTGAATACCAAGTCTGTGTAGTGTTGGTGCACGGTTTAACATTACTGGATGTTCTTTAATTTTTTCCTCTACTACATCCCATACTCTTGGGTCTTGATTTTCAATCATTTTTTTAGCTGCTTTAATATTTGAAGCAATTTCTTTTTTTACTAATCCATTTATAACGTGTGGTTTAAATAATTCTAGTGCCATTTCTTTTGGAATACCGCACTCATACATTTTTAAACTTGGTCCTACTACGATAACTGAACGTCCTGAGTAGTCAACACGTTTTCCTAGTAAGTTTTGACGGAAACGTCCTTGTTTTCCTTTTAACATACTAGATAATGATTTTAATGGTCTATTACCAGCTCCTGTAATATTTCTTCCACGACGACCGTTATCAAATAATGCATCTACTGCTTCTTGTAACATACGTTTTTCGTTTTGAATTATTATTGAAGGTGCTCCTAAGTCCATTAATTTTTTTAAACGATTATTTCTGTTTATAACTCTTCTATATAAGTCATTTAGGTCAGATGTTGCGAATCTTCCACCATCCAATTGGATCATTGGTCTTAATTCTGGTGGAATTACTGGTAGTGCATTTAGTATCATCCATTCAGGTTTATTTCCTGATTCTTGGAATGCATTTAATACATCTAATCTCTTAATTAATCTTATTCTTTTTTGACTTTGTGAGTCTTTTATATCTTCTATTTCTTTTAGAATATCATCTATTTCTTTTTTGATGTCTACTTCTTTTAATAGTTCTTGGATTGCTTCTGCACCCATTCCTACTCTAAAAGTATCTCCATATTTTTCATAGTATGTACGATATTCTTTATCACTTATTGTTTGTTTCTTTTCTAGTGGTGCTGCTCCTGGATCTAATACTACGTATGATACGAAGTATAATACTTCTTCTAGATCTCTTGGAGACATGTCTAGAACAAGTCCCATTCTTGATGGGATTCCTTTAAAGAACCAAATGTGAGAGCAAGGGGTAGCAAGTTCAATGTGTCCCATACGCTCACGACGTACTTTACTTCTTGTAACTTCTACTCCACATCTATCACATATTATATTTTTATATCTTAATCTTTTGTATTTACCACAAGAACATTCAAAGTCCTTTGTTGGTCCAAATATTTTTTCGCAGTATAATCCATCACGTTCTGGTTTTAATGTACGATAATTGATTGTTTCTGCTTTTTTTACTTCACCATATGACCATTCACGAATTTTTTCTGGTGAGGCTATACCTATTCTTAATCCTTCAAATTGATTAACATCCATTATTCAGCGTCACCTTCCATTTCTTCAAAATCTTCTGATTCAAAATCATCTGTTTCATCTAATGTATCTTCAAATTCATTTGCATAATCATCATCAAGTTCTTCTTCTGGTGTTTCTGGTTCTTCACTATATGTAGTTGTTTCAACTTCATCTGAAGTTAAATATGAATCTTTTTCTGATTCTTCTAAGTCTTTTAGTTCTACAAAGTTTCCATCTGAATTTAGAACTGTTATATCAAGTCCTAATGCTTGGAATTCTTTTATAGCAACTCTGAAACTTTCTGGTACTCCAGGTTTTGGAATTTCTGTTCCTTTTACTAGGGCTTCGTATACTTTAACACGTCCTACTACGTCGTCTGATTTTGTTGTTATCATTTCTTGTAGTACATGGGAAGCACCATATGCTTCTAGAGCCCAAACTTCCATTTCTCCGAATCTTTGTCCACCAAATTGTGCTTTTCCTCCTAGTGGTTGTTGTGTTACTAGTGAGTAAGGTCCAGTTGATCTTGCATGTAATTTATCGTCTACCATGTGGTGTAGTTTGATCATATACATTACACCAACTGAAATTCTATTATCAAATGGTTCACCTGTTCTACCATCATATAGAATAGTTTTTCCGTCTTCATCTAATCCAGCTTCTTTTAGTGCATCTATTATTTCTTCTTTTGTAGCACCATCAAATACTGGTGTTGCTACATGAATATTTAATTTTTTAGCTGCAATTCCTAAGTGCATTTCTAGTATTTGTCCTAAGTTCATACGTGATGGAACTCCTAGTGGATTAAGTAAGATATCAACAGGTCTACCATCTGCCATGTATGGCATATCTTCTTCTGGTAATATTAATGATACAACACCTTTGTTACCATGACGTCCTGCCATTTTATCTCCAACGCTTATTTTACGTTTTTGGGCAATATAAACTCTTATTATTTTTGATACTCCTGCTGGTAGTTCATCGCAGTCTTCTTTTGTGAATATTTTAATGTCATGAACTATACCTTCTCCACCATGTGGTACTCTTAATGAAGTATCTCTAACTTCTCTTGTTTTTTCTCCAAATATTGCATGTAATAGTTTTTCTTCGCTTGTTAATTCGGCCATTCCTTTTGGAGTAACTTTTCCTACTAAGATGTCATCATCTTTTACTTCTGTACCAATTCTAATGATACCGTTTTCGTCTAGGTTTTTAACTGCATCTTCACCGATATTTGGTATATCTCTTGTGAATTCTTCAGGTCCTAGTTTTGTATCTCTACATTCAATTTGATAGTCTTCAATATGAATTGAAGTATATACATCGTCTTTTACAAGTCTTTCGTTTAGGATTACGGCATCTTCGTAATTGTAACCATTGTAGTTCATGAATGCTACTGTTACGTTTCTACCTAGAGCCATTTCTCCCATTTCTGTACTTGGTCCATCTGCAATTACTTCATCTTTTTTAACTTTGTCTCCAAGTTTTACTATTGGTACTTGGTGATAACATGTTCCTGCGTTACTTCTTTCATAACCATTTAGGTAGTAAGTATCGTTTCCACCTAATGTTTTTACTACTATTTTTCTTGCATCTACATAATCTACTACTCCGTCTGCGTTTGCTATTACAACTGCTCCTGAGTCTCTTGCAGATATTGCTTCTATTCCTGTTCCGACTAATGGTGCCTCATTTTTAAGTAGTGGAATTGCTTGACGTTGCATGTTTGCACCCATAAGTGCACGTTTACCATCATCGTGTTCAAGGAATGGAATTCCTTGTGTAGTTATTGATATAACTTGTTGTGGTGAAACGTCCATGTAGTCTACTTTTTCTTTTTCTATTTGAATTGTTTCTCCATGATATCTTACTGGTATTCTTGCTGGTACTATTTCATCATTTTCATTTAATTCAACTGTAGCTTGTGAAATATAGTATTCTGTTTCTTCGTCTGCAGTCATATATTTTACTTCATCTGTTAGTTTGCAATTTTCTACTTTTCTATATGGAGTCATTATAAATCCATAATCATCTACTCTCGCATATGATGCTAGAGAAGTTATAAGTCCGATATTTGGTCCTTCTGGTGACTCGATTGGACAGATTCTTCCATAATGTGATGGGTTAACGTCACGTACTTCCATACCTGCTCTATCTCTTGAAAGTCCACCTGGTCCTAGACTTGATAAACGTCTTTTATTTGTTAACTCTGCTACTGGATTTGTTTGATCCATGAATTGTGATAATTGGCTTGATCCAAAGAATTCTTTAATAGACGCTGTCAAAGGTCTAATGTTAATTAGTGTTTTTGGAGTAACGTCTGCAATTTCTTGTGTACTCATCCTATCTCTAATTACTCTTTCAATTCTTGATACACCAATTCTAAATTGATTTTGTAGTAATTCTCCAACTTGTCTAACACGTCTATTAGATAGATTATCAATTTCATCAAAATTACCTATTCCATCTAATAAATTTAGATAGTATGATACTGATGCATATACGTCTGAAATTGTTAGTCGTTTTTCATCTATCAAACCGTCATTTCCAATAACTTTTACTATTTTATCTGGGTTAACTTTTGAATAAATATTCAATTCTTGTACTTTGTTGTATGAGTCTAATTCTTCATTTATAAGTACTTCTTTTACTCCATACCCATCTTCCATTATTGGTTTTAATTTATCAATTATTTCTTTAGTAATTACAGTATCTTTTTCAACTATAACTTTTCCATTTACTTTGATTTCTTCAGCTAATTTGCAGCCTAAAATTCTTTCTAGAATATTTAACTTTTTATTAAATTTATAACGTCCTACTTTAGCTAAATCATATCTAAATGCATCAAAGAATCTAGAAATTAATTGATTTTTAGCACTATCTAATGTTGATGGTTCTCCTGGTCTTAATTTAGAGTGAATATCAATCAATGCTTCATCTGTATTCTTATTAACATCTTTAGCCATTGTTTTTGCTAAATATTCATTTTCTCCAAAAAGATCAACAATATCATCGTCACTTGATAATCCTAGTGCACGTAGTAATGTTGTAATTGGTACTTTTCTAGTCCTATCAATTCTAACATATACTATGTCTCTCGCATCTGTTTCATATTCTAGCCATGTTCCTCGTGTTGGAATTACTTGACAAGTTATTATTGGTTTTCCATTTTTCTTATCAATTTCTTTTCCAAAATATACACTTGGAGATCTAACTAGTTGTGATACAATAACACGTTCAGCTCCATTTATAATAAATGTTCCTGTTTCTGTCATTATAGGCATATCGCCTAAAAATATTTCTTGTTCCTTTACTTCGCCAGTTTCTTGATTAAATAATCTAGCTTGTACTTTTAAAGGTGCTGCATATGTTGCATATCTTTCTTTGCATTCTTTAATTGTATATCTTGAATTTTCGAATGCATATTCTCCGAATTCAAGTCTTAAGTTTCCTGTAAAGCTTTCGACAGGAAAAATATCCTCGAATACTTCTTTGATTCCTGTATTTAAGAACCAATCATATGATTTTTTTTGAATTTCTAGCAAGTTTCCTAATTTAATTGCGTTTTTTGTTTTTGCATAATTTCTTCTTTTTCGGTGATCACCAAATTTTTCAACTTTATAAGCCACTATTTCACCCCTATACCTATATTTTTCTAGTGCACGCACAACAAAAACAGTACATGTCGCCACCTTATAAGTTTATCAAATTTAAATCAAATTGTCAACGTTTGTAGCACAAATAATATAAAATCCTTTATTTTTATTTTTTATTTCTATTTTATATTCTTTTTCTAAATCTTTAGCTAATGTTTTAGCTCCTTGATCTTTATGTATTACTAACCACAATTGTCCTTCTTTTTTTAGATGTTTTTTCGCATCAAATAATATTTGATATAGTATTTTTTTTCCTACTCTTATTGGAGGATTTGTTATTATGTAATCATATTGTTTTGTTACATTTTCATATATATTACTTTCAAATATATTTATTTGTGTATTGTTTAGTTTTGCATTTTTTTTAGCAAGATTAACAGCTCTTTCATTTATATCTATTGCATCCACTTTTGTTTCGAATGTTTTTTTTACATATATTCCAATTGGTCCATATCCACATCCAAAGTCTAATACTTGTCCAGTAATGTTATCTAATGTTTCAAGTAATGTACGAGTTCCAAAGTCTAGTCCTTTTTTTGAGAATACTCCATTATCTGTTATAAGTGTTAATTCTGTATTTTTTATAATACATTTTGTAGTTTGTTCTTTTGATTCTACATAATCATTTGTAAAATAATGAGACATATTACTCTCCTTTATATCATTATTATGATAATATATATTATAATAACCACTAAAAAAAGTGTTATTATAGAGTGTACCAATTGATTATATTTTATTTTTGTTATTTGTTCAGCTGGGTTATCTTCTCTATAGTATATTTTATATATCATTCCCTTTTCATATCTTTTAGTTGTTTCGTGGATTCCTGTATATTTTTTATCATTAATTGTATATTCATATTTTGTAGAATATACTGGGGTCACATTTCCATTTGAATAAAGTTCCATTATATCTACAATTTTTCCATCGCATTCTTTTCTTTTGCTTTTTCTGTAGTATATAATTTTTTCTATTGAATCTTTAAACCAAACAAATGCAATTGTCATAAAAATTAAAAAACTAGCCACTCGTCCTGAGTCTTTCAAAATTTCGAAAAAACTTTTAATCCCCATTCAATTTATCCTTTCTTTTATAAACGGCGAAAGCCCATACTTGCGTATAGGCTTAACCATTATTAATTATTTTAATTCGATTGTAGCGCCTGCTTCTTCGAATTTAGCTTTTAATTCATTAGCTTCGTCTGTAGATACGTTTTCTTTAATATTTCCACCGTTATCAGCGATGTCTTTAGCTTCTTTTAATCCTAATCCAGTTACTTCTCTAACTAGTTTGATTACAGCTATTTTGTTAGCTCCAGCACTTGCTAAAACAACGTTAACTGTGCTTGGTCCTTCTTCAGCAGTAGCTCCTGCTACTGGTGCAGCTACAGCTACTGAGCTTGGGTCTACACCAAATTCTTCTTTCATCATATCTACTAATTCTTTAACTTCTAATATTGTTTTTTCTTTTAAAGCTTCAATAATATCTTTATTTTCTATTTTTGCCATTTTAATTTCCTCCCTTTAATTAATTATTTTCCTCTAAATTTTTAGCATGTAAGTCTAAGCATATTGCTGCATTCTTAACATGTTCCATAAGTCCAGCAGCGAACATTGTAAGTAATGTATCTCTGCTTGGAATTGTTGCAAGTGTTTTTAATTTTGCTTCATCTGCAACTTCTCCATCAACAATACCTATTTTTAATTGTAGTGCTGGATGGTCTTTTGCAAAATCATTTAATGTTTTAATTGGAGCAATTGCATCTGTTCCGAAAGCTATTGCTTTTGGTCCTCCTAATTCTCCTAAATCAATCTTAAGAGTATCCATAGCTCTTTTTGTTAAAGTGTTTTTGTATACTTTATAATCAGAACCTGTTTCTCTTAATTTTCTTCTTAACTCATTTGTTTCTGTAACAGTTAATCCTTGGTACTCGAATAATACTGCTGCATTAGATTCTTTTACCTTATTAGCTATTTCTTCAACAATTTGTGCTTTTTTTTCGATTATTTTAGCATTTGCCATTCTTTCGCCTCCTTTATCTTTTATACCGTAAATAAAAACCTTACTAATAGACAGTAAGGTTCTTAAAGTTTATAACTTAAAGTTCCTCGGTAGGAAATATTAAGCTTTCGCTCCTACTGTCTACGGTACTATTTTTCGCAACGAATTCATTTTAACATATTATTTTTGTTTTGTAAATACTAATTTAATTCATTTAAATCAATTTTTACACCTGGACCCATTGTAGATGATAGTGTTACGTTTTTAACATAAGCACCTTTTACTACTGATGGTTTAGCTTTTAAGATAACGTTAACGAATGCATTTAAGTTTTCAAGTAATGCATCATTTGTGAAACTTACTTTTCCTATTAATGCATGTATATTTCCATAAGTGTCTGTTCTATATTCAACACGACCTTTTTTAACGTCTTCTACTGCTTTTTTAACATCCATTGTTACTGTTCCTGTTTTAGGGTTTGGCATTAATCCTTTTGGTCCTAAGATTTTACCAATTTTTCCTAATGCAGGCATCATGTCTGGAGTTGCTATTAATGTATCAAAATCGAACCAATTTTCTTTTTCGATTTTTTCGATCATGTCCATATCACCAACATAATCAGCACCAGCCTCTTTAGCTTCAGTAGCTTTTGGTCCTTTAGCTAAAACTAATACTTTTTTAGTTTTACCTGTACCATTTGGTAATACTATAGCTCCTCTTAATTGTTGATCAGCTTTTTTTGTATCTAGGTTTAATCTCATAGCTATTTCTACTGAAGAATCAAACTTAGTTACTGCTGTTTCTTTTACTAATTTAATAGCTTCTTCTTTTGTATATGCTGTTCCTTTTTCTATTTTTGAAGCAGCTTCTACATATTTTTTACCTTTTTTCATTTTTTACCTCCTGTGGTTCTAGCGGATTATTTCCTTCCACATAGTTTTACTATGTATTATTCTGAAACTTTAACGCCCATGTTAAGTGCAGTACCTTCAACTATTTTCATAGCTTCTTCTACTGTGTATGCATTTAAGTCTGGTAGTTTAATTTCAGCAATTTCTTTTAATTGTTCTTTTGTTATTGTTCCTACTATTTCGTTCTTTCCTTTTCCAGATCCAGATTTTATTTTTGCATATTTTTTAATTAAGTCTGCTGCTGGTGGAGTTTTTAATACGAAGTCAAATGTTCTATCTTCATAAACAGAAATTTTAACTGGTATAATATCTCCCATCTTGTCTCTTGTTGCATCGTTATATTTTGTACAGAACTCTTGTAGGTTAATTCCTGCTGGTCCTAACACTGTTCCTACTGGAGGAGCTGGTGTTGCTTTTCCTGCTGGAATTTGTAAACTAATTACTTTTGTAACGTTTTTTGCCACGAAAAACACCTCCTAATAAATTTCTTTTTCGTGAGTGGTTATAATGCTTTGTACTACATCCGCTTTTTAAAAAAATTATTTTTTTATTAGCACAAATCATAGATAAGCTCCCACTAAATCTATATCAAAAAATTAATATAGCCATTTAATAATATCACAAAATATTTTAAATATCAATGTTTTTTTAAGATTTTTCAATTTGTGATGGTTCTAGTTCTACATTTGTTTCTTGTCCAAATAAATCTAGGCTTACTTCTAGTGTTCCTGTTGTTGCATCAATGCTTTTAACTTTACCGAACATTCCAGCAAATGGACCACCTATTACTTTTACGCTGTCTCCAACATTCAAGTCTGTATCTACTTCAAGTCTACTCATTCCCATTTGATTTAGTATTTTATCTGCTTCTTGTGGTGTTAATGGAAATGGTTTTGCTCCTTTTCCTGATGAACCAATAAATCCTGTTACTCCTGGTGTATTTCTTACTATGAACCATGCTTCATCATTCATTATCATTTCCACTAGAATATATCCTGGAAACATTTTTTTTATTTTTTCTTTTTCTTTTCCATCTTTTATTTCTATTTCTTTTTGTTCTGGTACTACTACTCTAAAGATATAGTCTTCCATACCCATAGTGCTAGCACGCATTTCTAGTTTTTCTTTTACCTTATTTTCATGTCCTGAATAAGTGTTAACTACATACCATTCTTTTTGCATTATTTCATTAACTCCTTTATACCCATTATTATTAAGTCACTAGCTACGAAGAATATACAGAAAAATAGAATTATTGATAGTGTTGCGATACTATATTTAATCATATCTTTCTTTGTTGGCCATTTTACTTTTTTCATTTCTTTTTTTACTTCTGATAATACTTTCATAATATTTTCCTTTCAAATTTTTTTTAAAATAAAAACACCTTTTCGTGCCTAAATAAATATTAGCACTTATTGGTGTCTTTGTCAATTATATTTGTCTATTTTATTTATCTTCTTTTCTATCTTCTTTGATTTGGTATTTGATTCCTATTTTTCATTCCTCCCATAAATTGATTTGTTAGTTCGTTTGTTTCTTTTCCATTTACTATTATTGTGCCACTTTTATATATTCCTTCTTTATCATAGTCAAATGCGGAATTACCTGTGATATTGATTGTTCCTCCATTTATGTATAGATTTCCGTTTGAGTCTATTGCGTCTGTGTCTCCGGATACCATTTTTATTGTTAGATTTCCTCCGTTTATTTCTATCGTTGGTATTTGATCTGATTTTTTTCCTGCATTTATTCCATCGTCTTGTGAATTAATTGTTATTGTGCCATCATTTATTTTTACTAATGTTCCTTCTATACCTTCGTGTGCATTTACTATTATTTCCCCATCATTTATTTCTACTAGTTCATCTGCATGTAATCCATCATCTATACTTGCTACAGTAATTTTTCCATTATTTATGGTAATATTTTTATTTGAATGTACCCCATCATCTTTTGAGTTTATGTCAATTGTTCCATTATTTATTGTTAAATTATTTTCTGCTTGTATCCCTTTTCCTTTTGAATTTATTTTAATATTTGCGTTTTCTATTGTTATGTTTCCTTTTGATTCTTCTTTATCATTGTTTGATTTTATTGCGGTTCCTCCGCTAGTTATATTAATATCTCCTGATTTTATTGTAACTGAGTCTTTTCCAATTATTCCATTTGTATTTGAATTAATTGTTATATTACTGTTTATTATTAGATCATCTTTACTTTTAATTCCATTTTCATAGTTTGATATTATTTCTAGTGTTCCATCTCCATCTATAGTTAGGTCATCTTTACTATATATTACTGCGTCAAATTCTTCATTTTCTCCATTTGATAGTTTATTATTATTTTTTAGTAATATTGTTGTATGTTTTGAGTTTTCAATTAGTATCGCTGGTCCTTCTTTGTTTGTTAGTTCTAGATTATCTAGTATAAGTGTTACTTCATCTTCTGTATTAATTGTTATTTTTGAGTTAGTGCTTTTTCCTGTTAGTGTATATGTTCCAGTTTGTGTTATTGTTATGTTTTCATTTTCTTTTACTGTAATATTTTTTTCATCTATTATTTTTTCTTCATATGTTGTTTGTTCTTTATATTTTTCTTTTAATGTTATTTCTTTTATCTTATTTTTTTTGTATAAATTATACATAGTGATATTAATATTATTATTATTGATATATATATTATTTTATTTTTCATTATAATTCTCCTGATTCTTTTAGTTCATGATTAAGTGTTATGTTTAAGTTACCATTTCGTGTTCTTAGTTCGTCTATAAATTTTTTTTCGTTAATTTCTTTTAGTTCTATATTATATGTTATTTCATACATGCTTCCTAGGTTTGTTGTTTTTACTTTTGTTATTTCATGTTTTTTTGTGTATTTATTTAATATATCTTCAAATACGTTTGTATAGTCTAGGTCTTCTGGTATTAGTATTTTTATGTTTTGCGTTTGTGTTTTTTCTCCAAATTTTGTAATTGACAATATTAGTAGAGTTAGTGATATTAGTATTGTGAATACTACTGCGAATATAATGTGTCCCATTCCAATAGATAGTCCTATTGCCATTGCTTCAAATATACTTAATAGTTCTCTTGATGTTGCTGGCATGCTTCTAAATCTAATTAGACTGAATGCTCCTAATATTGCGACACTCGTTCCTAGGTTTCCATTTACCATCATTATTACTACTTGTACTAATAGTGGTAATAGTACTAATACTGTTATAAAGTTTTTTGTGTATTTTTTTGTTAGTGTATGTGTAAGTGCAACTACTAGTCCTAATATTACTGATGATGTCATGCATATTAATGCATCTGTTATTGATAGTGTTGCTGTTTCATTTAATATACTTGTAAACATTTAAATCTTCCCTTCTTGTTTTAGTTTTATATATATATTTCCATATTTTGAAAATGAGTTAGGATATAGTTTTTCTTTTCTTAATAGTTTTATAAACCAATCTGGATATGATTTTTTTGCTTTTGCTTCTAGTATAAATATATTTTTATCTAGTAGTTTTCCTGAATCTCCATATTCTAAATTAATGTCTTCTATTCGATATCTAATATTATAATCTAGTGTAATTCTAAAGTCATTTTTTTCAAATGCTAATCTATCGTATGCTATAAATATTTTAGGTTTTAAATTGTTTTTATTTATTATATATTCTAGTTCTTTTGCTTTTTGTGTATTAATAATTATTTTACCATTTATAAAGTCATATGCATCTTTTAATTTTATTTTTATTCTTCTTTTGTTTCCTATTCCATTATATTTCTTTTTTATTTCTAAGAATACTTTATCTGATAGTTTTGGTATTCCATAACTTCTTAGTCTTACTTTTTCTTTATATATTGGTTTATCTATTGATTTTCTTATCATATCGAAGTTATCTGTATCTAAGTAAATACTTGATATTGTGTATTTTTCATTATGATATGGATCTAATTCCATATGTTCTAATAGTATTTTTTTTATTCTTTTAAATTGTTCTTTATTTAGTATGTATTTTTTTTCTATTCTATTAAATACTTCATTCATATTTCCTCCTTGATGCCTTAATTTTATATTTGTTTTATGGTTGTTTTTTGTGAATATTGTGATAAATAAATGAAAAAAATGCTTATTTAAGCACTTTTTTCTTCTTTTTTTGTATCTTTATTTTCTAGTATTAGGTTTATTTCTAATTCTGGTGTTATAGGTGTATTTTCTTTTACACTTTGACTTTTTACGTATCCATTTCCTGTTAATGTATATTTAATATTTAGTTTATTAAGCAGAAATATTGCTTCACGTTTGGACCAATTTGTCATATTTGGTATTGTTTTATTTCCATTTGTTATTAGTATTATTCTATCTGTTGATACAATTTTTTGTTTTGGATAGTAATCTATTATTCTATCACCATCACCTATTACTACTGCATTTAGATTTTTTTCTTGTAGTTTTTTTAATGTTTCTTCTTTATTTTTATTTATATAGTTATCTAATGTATATTCTGATAGATTTTTATTTTCTTCTCTTTTTGTTGTATTTATATTTTTATATTTTGCGATATTTTTTATTACTTCTACAACTGGTTCTGATATTGTTAGAGTGTTACCAAAATTTGGTCTTTTTATTGCAGCATATATTATTATTTCTGGGTTTTCTTTAGGAAACATTCCAGCAAATGAGTATATATAGTCATTGTCTCCTTGGAGGTATCCTCCGTTTTTATCGTCATATATTTGAGCTGTTCCGGTTTTTCCAATTATATCTAATCCTTCTACTTTGTACCTATTTCCTGTTGTTCCTTCGTTTTGTCCGTTTACTACATTATACATTAGTTCTTTTATTTTTTTTATTGTTGTTTCACTTGCGAGTTGTTCTGTTTCCTCTATTTGTCTTTCATATGTTGTTTCGTTTGTATTTGTGTCAATTATTTTTTCTACTATATGTGGTTTTAGCATTTTTCCATTATTTGATATTATTGTTAATGCTTGGAGGTGCTGAATTGGTGTTGTAAGTATTCCTTGACCAAATCCTGCATTTATTAATTCGATATCATAGTTAAATGTTAACTTGCTTGTTAGCTCTCTTCCCATTTCGATTCCTGTTATTTCATCAAATCCGTATTTGTGATAACAGTCTTTTAATTCTTGTTTTGTAAGCATTGTATTCAGCATGTTTGCGATTCCTACGTTACTTGAGTATTCGAATCCTAAATCATAGTTGATTGTTCCCCATCCGTATCCATTCCAGTCTTTTACTGTATCATCTCCTGTTGTATATTTTCCTGATAGAAAGGTTTTTGACCCATCATATACTCCTTTTTCTATTGCGCACATGTATGTATATGTTTTCATTGTTGAACCTGGTTCAAATAGGAATGATGATAATGGATTTTCATAGTTTGTTATGTCTTTTATGTTTGGGTCAAAGGACGGTGTTGATGCACTTCCTAGTATATCTCCTGTTTTTGCATCCATTACTGATATTAACATCCAATCTGGTTTATATTTGTTACTATTTGCTTTCACTGCAGTTTCTAAAAATCTTTGTATATTAGAATCTAGTGTTAGATAGATATTACTTCCGTTTTTTGGGTCTGTTCGTGTTTCTGGTGTATCAGGAATTTTATATCCGTTAAGATCTTGTTGATATTCTTCATAGCCATCAATTCCTTTTAATATGTCGTCATATTTTGATTCAATTCCCATTTCTCCTAAAATACTTCCATCTTCATTTTTTTTGGCATATCCAATTATGTATGATGCGAAGTTTCCATTTGGATAGTATCTTTTTTGATCTTCTATAAAGTCTATTCCCGGTAGGTCTAGGGCTTCTATTTCTTGTTTTTTTAGTTCTGTTATTCCTCTTCCGCCTGGGCCCAGTTCCACTTGATATAGGTCTTGACTCATTAATTCTGTTAGTTTTTCTACTGACATATTAAGTACTGGAGCGAGTTTATATGCCGTGTATTCTGGGTCTTGTACGTGTTTTATTTCACTAGATGAACCTGTTCTTGTCGGTGATAAATATGCGATTACTGTGTATGATGTTACGTTAATTGCAAGATTTGATCCGTCTCTATCGAATATACTGCCACGTGTGGCATATATTATATTTGATGTTGTATTTCTGTTAAGTGAAAATTCTCTCATATCTATTCCATATAGTTTTGGAAATAATGATAAGTGCGCTAATTGAATTAATAAGACAAAAATAAAAACAAGATAAAATACAAACATTTTTCTTGGAAGTTTCCAGTTTTGTCTTTTTCTTGTTTTCATTTTTAGCACCCTCTATTCGTTTATAATTATAATATTATCATTATTATACGCCAATCCCATATCTTTTACAATATTATTAACATAATCAAATGAGGTTAATTCATTTACCTGCATTGTTAAGGATTCATTCTTTTTGGATTGTGTTGATACATCTGATTTTAATTTTTCTACCATTATATTTAAATTGCCTATACTTGCACTACAAAATATTTTTAATAGGAATGTGCCGCATAAAGCGAATGCAGCGCATGTGTATAGTAATTTTTCACCTTTTGTAATTTTTACCCTTTTTTTCTTTTTCTTACTCACTTTACTTGACCCTTTCTATTACTCTTAATTTTGCACTTCTAGCTCTAGCATTTTCTTCTAGTTCTTTTTTTGATGGTTTTATATTCGCAATAATTTTAAATTTTGGTTGATATTCTTCTGGAATTATTGGAAGTTTTTTTATATTATTATCTATTTCTGATACTTTTTTAAATATTTCTTTGCAGATTTTATCTTCAAGTGAATGAAATGTTATTACGCAAATTCTTCCATTTATATCTATTAGGTCTAGTGCGTCTTTTAAACTTCTTTCGAATACTCCTAATTCATCATTTACTTCTATTCTAATTGCTTGAAATACTTTTCGTGCTGGGTGTTTTTCTCTTTTATATTTTTCTGGCACACTATTTTTTATTATTTCTACTAGTTCTAGTGTTGTTTCTATAGGTTTTGTTTGTCTTTCTTTTATTATATTTTTTGCTATAGATGGTGCGTATTTTTCTTCTCCGTATTCTTTAAATATTCTAACTAAATCGTTATATTCATATGTGTTTATTAGTTCGTATGCACTAAAATCTTTTGTTTGATCCATACGCATATCAAGCCTTGCATCTTTATGGAATGAGAATCCTCTATAGTCTTCGTCTAGTTGTGGGCTTGATACTCCTATATCGTACAAGATTCCATTTACTTTGCTTATGTTTCTTTTGTTTAGTTCTTTTTTTATGTTTTCAAAGTTTGATTTTATTATTTCATAGTTATCGGATATTTCATCAAGACGTTTTTTACTATAGTTAATTGCTTCTTCATCTTGATCAAAGGCGAAAAGAAAACCCCTTTTTATTTTCTTTAATATATTGCTACTATGCCCGCCATATCCTAGTGTACAATCAACGATGGTACTGTTTTCTTGGATATTCAAATATTCTAGACATTCTTCAAGTAAAACACTTTTATGCATATGTACCTCCTAAATATTTGTTCCAAATAGGTTATCTGCTATATCTGATAAGTCGTCTATGTTATTTGTCATGAAGTTATCCCATGATGTTTTATCCCATACTTCTAAGTGGTCATTTACTCCTATTATTACGCAATCTTTTTCTAAGTTGGCATAGTCTATAAGTGGTCCACTTATTTTTATTCTTCCTTGCTTATCAAATTCGCACTCACTTGCACCTGATAAAAAGAATCTCATGAAGTTTCTGGCATCTTTTGTGTTGGGTAGTTCTCGGTATTTTTTTATAATGTTTGTCCATTCTTCGCAAGAATAAATAAATAAACATTTGTCTAAACCTCTTGTGATTATACATGTTTCTTTTAATTCTACTCTTAGTTTTGATGGAATTGTTAGTCTTCCTTTATCATCAATATTGTAATGATATTCTCCCATTAGCATGTAAAATCACCCACTTTCCCCCACTTTTTACCACTGCTTACCACTATTATAATGTTTTTATGTTCAAATGTAAAGTTTTTTTTGTTTTTTTTTGTAGTACTTTACATTTATTTTAAAAAAATACATAAGTTTTCACCTATGTATTTTCCTTATCTTTTAATGTTTTTAATTTTATCTTTTCTGATAAAACATTCCATTCACCTGTTTTCTTTGAGCCTATTCTTTCAATATATCCCTTTATTTTCAATTCATTTATGTATCTTTTAGTTGTAATTTCGCTCTTATTGATTATTTTAGAAATTTGTTTTATCGTTATTTTAGGGTTTTGAATAATAAGCTGCAATATACTACTATAGATACTGTTCATTGTATTATATAATACATTATCTAAATTTTCATTTAAAGTATCATTTAAAGTATCATTTAAAGTATCATTTAAAGTATCATTCATATTTTTTTGTATTATATTTTTTATGTCAGATTCATTTTTTGTATCTGAATATCTTGATAATGGAATTGTTAATCTAAACATTTCTTTGTCTTCAAAAACTGGTTTTTTTCCTGAATATAGTAATGAATTTTCTGTTATTCTTTTTACTCCACTACCTAATTCTTCAGCGTATCCTATTTCTCTAAAAAATTTTGCCAACGTAGGATTTTTTGCAAATGGAGTATAGTTTTCTAATGAAAGCTTTGTCATTGTGCCAAATGAATTTGGATTTTCACAGATTATTTTATCTTTATAAATTATTATTCTGCTCGTGTGACCATCTGTTAAAGATCTATGCATTAATGTATTTATTACCATTTCACGCGCCATTATATTTCTTGGGCTAATTCTTCTCATTTTTTGATTAAGTGCAAATCTATCCATTGTGTATTTTGTTATGAAATCTAGTAGTCTCTCATACATGTCTAGTAAATTGGTTTCTATAAAATCTCTATCATCATATCTTTCTAAATCATCCACTCTATATATTGCATCTGTTCTACAGTACGGATTAATATTTCTAATTACTTCATCTTTTCCAAATAGCATTATTCCTGCTAATGTTATTCCTTCTTTTTTGTTTGTTTTATCTATTTTGTATAGTCCAGCACTTTTAAGTAATTCCAAATCATTCATATCAGCCCACACATGTCTTTTAGATACATTTGTATTTGCGAGTCTTCTTGCTTTTTCAATTAAATCATGTCTTAGATCTTCTTCTATAGATATGTGTGGGTATATTGTATCTTCGTCAAATATTTTTCTTTTATGATTATGAATACTAGCTAATAGTGATATATTATTGGTTATGTCAAAATCTCCTTCATAATTTCTTATGAATATTTTGTTTTTATGTTTATGAATTTCATTAGATTCTTCTATATGTGTATACAGTATTATTTTATCATCTATATTAAGTTCTTTTAGTTCTGATATAATTGTTGGATTGATTATTTCTTTATTGTTACATCTACTTGTATAATCTTTTTTTATTTTATCAATTTTATCTTTGTCTATTCCTATAATTTCTTTTTTGTCATTTACTCCTAATATAATATAACCACCTGTTGTATTTAAAAATGAGCATACTGTTTCAAATAAATTTTTCGGTAATTCCTTTTTTGCTTCTTTTAATTCTGTATTTACGTTTTCACCTAATAATATAATATTTTTTATTTCTTTTTCCATAAAATCCCCTTTCTATCGCCACTTTTATTCTACCCTATATAGTAAAAAAAATAAATATATTAAAGTAAAAATACATAAGTTTTCACCTATGTATTTATTTTTTTACCAAATGCATGAACCTAGTATAATTGCTAATAAGATATATAGAACTATTAGTATTATATATCCGTTTCTGTTTGTATTTGAATTGTTATTTCCACACTCTTTTTGACAATTCTTTTCGCATGACATATTTTTTACCTCCTTAAATATAAGCTCCAAGTATAATTATTAAAAGAATAAATAGAACTAGTACGATTGCAGCGCCAGATACACCTGTATTATTACACATAATATCGATCCTCCTTTTTATCTTTCACCTTATTTTATGAAAAATTGACAATTATGTGATTAGTTATGTCTAAATTATTGTTTTTTTCTTTTTTTTTTGCTATTATATTTATGTATGAAAAAGACATACTTGAAGGGAGATAACATGAGAAAAAAAGTTTTAGGTATTATGTGTACTTTGGTTTTACTTACAGGTTGTAGTAAAAGTCCAAAGATTAGTAATGGTGAGGAAGTAATTGCTTCTGTTGATGGAAAGGAATTTACTGCTAATGAGTTATATGACGCAATGAAAGATCAATATGGTACTTCTATATTAATTAATTTAGTTGATGCTTATATTGCTGATAAGGAAATTGAGGATAATGAAGATGCTAAGGTTTATGCTGATTCTATGATTTCTCAATACAAATTACAATATGAACAATATGGAATGAATTTCAGTGACGCTTTAGCTAATGCTGGATATTCTTCTGAAGATGCTTTTAAGAAGGTTTTAATGTCTGATTATAAGATGAATGAAATAACTAAAAAGTATTTAAAAGAAGAAGTAACTGATAAAGAAATTCAAAAATATTATGATGAAAAGATTTCTGAAGAATTGAATGTTAAACATATTTTAATTGCTCCTGATGTTAAGGAAGGTGCTACTGCAGAGGAAAAAACTGAGGCTGAAACTGTTGCTTATAATAAAGCTGTTGATTTAATTAATATGTTAAATCAAGGTGCTGATTTTGAACAATTAGCTCGTGATAATTCTGATGACACTGCAAGTGCTACTAATGGTGGTGTTATTAATAATGTTACTAAGGAAGGATATGTTACTGAATTCTATAATGCAGCTTATGCTTTAGAGGAAGGTAAATATACTACTACACCTGTTAAGTCTGAGTATGGATATCACATTATTTATTTGGATAAGAAACTTGAAAAAGAATCTCTTGACAGTTTAAAAGATACTATTAAGGATTCTATTGTTACTGATAAATTACAAAATGATCAAAGTTTACAACAAACTACTTGGGATAAAATTAGAAGTAAATACAACCTAAATATCACTGATACTAAATTAAGTAATACTTATAAGTCTACAATTGAAAATATTAGTAAATAAAAAGATAGTTAATTCTATCTTTTTTTATACTATTTTATTTATTTCATCTATATTGAATCCTTTTTGATATAGTTTTTGTTTTATGTTATATTTTAGTTTTTCTCCTTCATATTTTTGTGATAATTTTTTATATAGTTTTTCATATTCTTTTTTTATTATATCGTTATTTTCAGATTTATTTTCTTCTATTATGTATAATATATCCTTTTTTTCATATCCTAAATTTGAGAAGTAGTTTAGTATTTTTATATTCATCATTTTATTTGAGTATTTTGTATTTGTATTTAGTTTTTTTGTTATAAGTTTTTCTAGTTTTTTTAGTGTTTTTTCTTTATTTATTTCTAATTCTTTATCAATTAGTTCTTCATCTATTTTTTGTTTAATTAGGTATTCTTTTATTTTATTTGGTCCATCATTTGAAAAGTTTATTCGATCATGTATATATGCTTTTAGATATATTTTATCGTTTATTAGGCCTTGTTCTTTTAGTTTTTTTATTATACTTTCTGGTTCAATATCTTGTTTAATTAAATATTCTTTTATTTCTTGTTCGCTTCTTAGTTTTGTTTTTATTTGTTTTACTACATTATTGTATGTTTCATAATATTTATTTTCTTTTTCTATTTTGTTTTTTAAGGTTTCGTCTATTTCTTTTTTATAAAGTATATTGTTTTTTATTATTACGTCATCATATGTTAGAATTGTTGTATTATCTATTAGTGTTATTAAATATTTATTGTTTCGTTTTTTTATATTTTTTATTTTCACTTTAATCACCTATAATTATTATACCTCATTTTTTTATTTGTACCTCCTTATTTTTAATTTTTTCTTTTATATTGTCGAATTTTGTGGTATTATATTATATAGATAATAGAGGTTGGTAGAATGAAGAAGATATTGATTAGTTTAAGTCAAGATACTATTAATTTAAGGTATAAGATTGATAAGACTCGTGAAGATAAGGATTTAACTCGTACTTTAATGAATACTAATGTTATTTCTAATGATGAGCTTATTTTTAGTGATGCTTATCTAAAAAATAATGTTGGTTTAATGTGTAGTTTTTTGACTGAAATAATAAAGGAGAAAAAGATATCTAAGCTTGTTATTGAGGAAGCTGATATTGTTTTAATTGCTTTAGATATTTTTAAGGATATAAAGTATATTACTAAGTTATATATCACTTCTGATACTCAGGTCAGTTATAAGATTTATGAAAAGCTTCTTCTATGTGATTATTTAAAGTATGTTAATTGTTTTGAGATACCATCATTCATGTTAGAAAAGTTAACTGATAATGGTATGGTTGTTGATATAAGATGTGAGATTGTTTCTATTAGTAATTTCGTTTATCAGAATAATTTAATTAATTATACTAAGTTGTATTATCGTAAGACTATAAAGATTTTTACTAAGTTAAATGAAACTGATTTAGGTGATTTTGAGACTTTCTGCCAGATTAATAGAAATCTTAGAACTATTTATATTTATGATTTTGATGTTTCTATGATTGAAAATATTTGTAAGATTCTTTCTAAGACTAAGAAAAAAAATGTTAGAATTTTAATTTATCAGAATTTGGATAATACTAGTTTAATTAATAGTTCAATGAAAAAATTGAAGTTGTTTAATAAGTTTTTAATTAAAGAATGTGATTCTAAGTTAAAGATAATTTATGGTATGGATTATATAAGAAAGAATTTTGTTAAGCAATTAAGTATAACTAATATTAAGACTTGTCTTTTAATTGTTGTTTTATTGGAGCTTGTTGTATTTGCTAGTGTGAAGTTGAATAACTATAAGACTAAAAAGAATATTGATGAGTTACAGGAGATTTCTAACGAAATTGGTTATTCTTTTGATGAGTTTGGTGCTGATGAAACTGTATTGGAAGAAGAAAATACTGAGGTTATTTCTGAGGAAGAAACAATCGTTGCTACTCCATATAATACTAGGTATGAAGAATCTTTTGATAAGTTGTTATCAATTAATTCTGATACACGTGCTTGGTTAAGAGTTAATAATACTAGTATAAATTATCCTGTTGTTCAAGGTACTGATAATGATTTTTATTTGAATCATGATTATAATAGAGATGATAATCTTAATGGTTGGATTTTTGTTGATTATAGAAATGATATGAATAATCTAGATCAAAATACTATTATGTATGGTCATAATACTAGGGGTACTACTATGTTTGCTACTTTGAGGTATGTTTTACAGGAATCATGGTATAATAATTCTGAAAATTTGGATATTGTTTTTAACACTCCAGAACATCAGTACAAAGCTCGAATATTTTCTGTTTATGTAATTCCTAATACTAATGATTATTTATATATTAATTTTTCTGATGAAGATTATGTTAATTTTATTAATATGATTAAGTCTCGTAGTATTCATGATTTTGGTGTTGATTTTAAAACTGATGATAAGATGATTACTTTATCTACTTGTAATAATAATGGTGATAAAAGACTAGTTGTACATGCCAAATTAATTGAAATTTAAAACAGTTCATTTTGAACTGTTTTTTAGTTATTTTAATTGTTCTATTTCTTCTATGGTTAATCCTGTACATTCTGAAATAAAACTAATGTCTGATTGTTTTTCTAACATCTTTTTAGCTATCTCAATTTTCTCATAATTAATTCCGATTTCTTTGCCCTCACTAAGTCCAAGTTTTTTGCCTCGTTCTTCCGCATCTTCTAAAGCTATTTTATGACAATACTCTTCTATTTGTTCTTTCTCTAGATTTGTAATA
>Ga0247611_10002497_pt1 | contig 29534 bp, 23 predicted proteins | sample 177DNAGHGhighgp2_FD_192422 | JGI IMG/M metagenome (GOLD analysis project Ga0247611, IMG submission 192422) | Sheep rumen microbial communities from Palmerston North, Manawatu-Wanganui, New Zealand - 1770 DNA GHGhigh gp2 | ecosystem: Host-associated > Mammals > Digestive system > Stomach > Rumen... | reverse complement strand
GCATCCGCGAGACCAAGTCGTTCAATGCTGAGGAATCCATGCCCGGCCTTATCTCGAATCATGAGAAGTACAACCAGTTGTTGAAGTTGTTCTACATCTCCGTCGGCACAGATGATCCGCGGTTGTCATCAACCCGGAAAGCTGTCTCCGACATGCAACAGTCTGGACTCGCCATCACCTTCAACACGTTTCCCGGCGACCATGAGTGGCAGGTGTGGCGAAAGTCACTCTACGACTTTGCCCCGAAACTGTTCAGATAATGTGCTCCATCGTTCCCCCCGTCAGCAGATGGTTCATGAGACAGTCTGCCTGAAGTAAATGGAATTGATTTGTAAACGACCCGTTTATGCGTTGTAAACGATACATTTACGTGCTGCAAACGATATGTTTATGCGTTGTAAATGATACATTTACGTGACGGGTATGAGCAATTCTCTTTTTCCGGGCTTCGTTTTTTAGACATTAAAAAAGTTCAACTGTTCATTTGGTGCTTAGCAGAAATGATGCTAAAGTGAACGAACAGTTGAACAGTTTTTATGAGTAGGGTTGCGAATTGATTGAATCAAAATGCAACATTGCTACAATAAGCCTTTGGAGTGTCTGTTAACGCTTTGAAGCTTTACCTATCACAACCTTTCCGTTGACAATATAAGCTCCCTTCAGACCTTCCAAGTTCGTTGCCTGACGGCGCAGCAGCTTACCGTCGATGCTATAGACATCAACAGGCTTGCCGTCGGTTGCCAGCTGTCGGATGTCAGTTGTCACCGTGATGGTAGCTGTTGCAGGCTTCGATTCCGTTCCGTTAGGATAGACGGCAGTCACGGCAAAGGTATGTTCGCCATCACCGATGTTGTCTGCTGCTATGGTATAGGTGGTGCTTTCACCTTCTACGGTAGCCACGAGCTGCTGGTCGGAATAGATGTTATACTTGACAGGAAGGGCAGGAGCCTTCAAGAACGAGATGTCGTCGACCACTAAGGCAAAGTTGTCGTAGCTGTTGAAGTGGCGGATGGCGATGTATCCCTGCTGACCGGCATAGCTGCTGAGGTCGACGGTGTACTGCTGCGACCATCCTGTAGCCACGAATTCCTCAGAAACCTGTGTGAAGTCGTCAACCGATGTGTTGCCTTTGGTTGAGACATAGACGGCAAAATGCTCGTCTGTCCAATCACCATCCTGAGCGGCAGCCCAGAAGCTGAATGTTCCGTCAAGGATTACCAGAGGCGTAACCAGCCAGTTGTCGACATGTACGGCACCTCCGTCGGGAAGCCAGCTGTATGACTGCATGCCTCCTTCGCCACTATGTGACTTCAGCTCATCGCTTAAAATGTGGTTCCAACCGAATCCATCACCGTTGCCGTCAATCTGTGTGAGCTCGCCAGGACCGTTCTCGAAGTCTTCTGTTACATTCTCTTCCTTAGCCTCTGGAGCCGTCCATGCCAGTTCGACATTCTCTGCATTCTCTACAGCCAGCAGGTCGGAGGGTGCAGAGACATTAGGCTCGACAATCTCAATGGTACCTGCTATCGAGTTGTTTTCGGGGTTCTGGTCGGCAGCATAGTCAACAGATACGTTGACAATCACTTCGCCAGTCTTGTCGAAGACAGAGGTAGGCCACTCAGCTTCGAACAGTTTCTTGGAGAAAGAAGCCAGTTCGTCGGTAACAGTTTTGTTGAGCAGTTCAGTTTCACCAGCCATCACCTTGACGGTATAGTTTGAAGCAGGTTCGAGACCGGCATTCTCGACGAGGACACTGATGGTTGTCGTCTTGCCAGCTTCCACCGTTGGAGATGCGGCGGCAGTCACGGCAAGTTCGTAGTCGAGGAAGTCGCCAATGTGGATGTTATCAAGGAAGTAGTAGTCGCCATAGTCTTCATCAGTAGCAGCATTGGCATAGTCGGCAACAAAGGCAATCTGAGCATAGCGCTCGTGGTTCTTCAGACTTGCGAGAGGAATTCTGTAGGTCTGGTAACCACGATTATCCAGCTTTACGTTCTGTAGGATTTGCCATTGCCCTTGGTCAACACTTCCCATGATATAGAGCTCAGAGATGTTGTTTGCTCCTACTGCATCGAAGACCAATAGCGGATTGGCAGCATCCTTGACGTTCAGTTTTCCTGACATGAATACTCTCTGTCCGGGCTCATCGGTGAGCAATGCCAGTGCCGTTCCGTCTCCATCGGAAGAATAATTGGTGACGGCAAGCTGTGCATCTGTGTCCCAGAAGTAATGTAACGACTCGTCAGCAAAGCCTTCGACGACAGAGTCGTAAGGCTTGCCTACAAATACTCCGGCAGCATTCCAGTCACCCTGTTCATTTTCCACAGACGATTCGTTGACAGGACTTACGGCAAAGTACTTATAATCCTGATCGTCACCCTCATCGACATTATAGTCGAAGGAAGCTGATGTCTGATTCTTCACGCTTGTTATCATGTCATTGAAGAACACGTAGAAGCTCGATACGTCAATGTCCCAGATGTTATAGGTGACTTCCTCGGGATTAACGTAACCGCCGTTAATGCCGACATTACCGACAGGAGTCCAGCTGAGGTCGACGGATGTGGCGTGGTCGACGGCATTTACAGTCTCTGGAGCTTTGGGCTGGTCAATACCAATATAGACGGTAGTCTTCTCGCTCTTCAAGCCCTTGCCGCTTTCGTTATAGGCTATTGCCTGATAGGTGTAGAGACCTGAGTTCTCAACACTTTCATCTGTGAAGCTGACGACAGCACCAGGGGTGACATCCGTCTTCTGGTCGATAAGCGTACCGTCACGATACAGTTCTACGCTTGAGATGGAAGAGAGCGGATTACCCTCGACGGTCTGCTCGGGAGCCGTCACATCAATAGTGGCGGTCAGCGCACCCTCAGCACCTGGAGTTACCGATAGGGCAGGAGCAGCTGGAGCAGTAGGCTCGGCACTATTCTCAACGCTTAATTCTGAGAAATAGAGATAATAGGCATTGGCATCAGAGATGGCGTGGACAGCCACATGATAGAAGCCGTCAGCCTCGGCAGTAAAGGAACCGGTGTATTCGTTAAGTGTTCCTTCCGTCACTTCGGTGGGTTCGATGACGCTGATGTTCAGGCCTTCACTTGTAGGACTGGTACCTGCCACAACCTCGAATCGCTCAGTATTGTATGCGTTACCGGCTATTTTGACGGTTACATCATACTTCTTCCCGGCCTCGAGACGCAGGGCAGGCGATACGAGATAGTCGTCGGCATTGTTGTCTATGTCAGCCCTGTATTGTGCGGCTTCGTCGTATGAACTGTAGCTCCATGTAACATCATCTCCATTGTTGTCGACAATCTGGAAATAGTCGAACGCATCTTCATCGCTTAAGGCAATACTGAATGGAACGTCCTTAGGCATAAGCACCCTCACGCTTACGATACCGCTCTTGCTGCCATTACCTGCAGCATTCGAGGGAATGATCTGATAGCGGTAGGCACCCTCTTCAGTCACCTCGTCGGTATAGCTCTGCTCAGAGCCGGGAGCCACGTCGGTAAGCGTCTTGACCACTTCTCCGTTGCGCAGAATGTCGATAGAGATGTTCTCGGTCAGCTCATCGCCGCTGATAGTTGTTGTCGGAGCGGTGAACGAAATGACGGTCTTCAGTTCGTTGGGAACCTGTGCGACGGTAAAGTCGTTGACATCGGAAGGAGCAGCCGCATCGGGTGCCAAGTCGATAGCAAAGCGATATACGCTCAGGAGATACTGGTCGGCAGCAGATGTGGCGTGAACGGCAATATAGTAGATGCCGTCGGCTGTCGCGGTGAAGGTTCCTGAGTAGTCGGCATTCTCGTCTGTGGGATTGGTTTTGCCGATAATCTCTGTCGTCATACTTTCAGCCGTGCATTCCGTACCGGCAACCACTTCGAACTCCTCTTCATAATTCCATGTGGCAGCATTTACTGTAACCTCGTAGGTCTTGCCGCCTTCCAGGGTAACGGGCAGCACCATGTAGTCGTCGGCAGGTGTCACACCATCCTCATTATAGATATAGTAAGCACCATTGCTGGCACTCCATTTCCACGTGCAAGGCTCAGAGTCGCTTTCGTCGTCGTTGTTGTTGATGATGATGAAGTCGTCGAATGCCTCACCCGAAGTAGAGAAGTCGGCCTCGTAGGGAACGGCAACAGGAGCGGGAGCCACATGAGAGGCAGCTCTGCGGGAAGCAGAAATCTTCTGCTTGAAGAGCTTACGCTTGTCGCCCTTTTGATTGAGGAGCGGCTGTGTGTTCCCCTTTTGATTGAGGAACATTTGCTTGTCGCCCTTGACCTTGGCGGCCTGCAGTTCCTGGGTTGTCAACCTTTTGTGGGCATTTTTTATGGGTTTAAGCTTGCCCGAAGTAATCTTTGTACTCGTCACAGCAGACTTCCTGAATGTCTGCCTGACATCTTTTGCTTGAACGGATAATGCCAACAGCAAGGTGGCAAATACCAGAAGAATAGTAAACTTTTTACTCATATATTTATTATTTTGTGATAAATATGTATGCAAAGGTACAGTTTTTCTTCGATTTTGAAATATATCATCACTATTTTTTTCATGCGATAATGTCTCAGTGTGAAAAAATAGTTATACTTTTGTGGCATAAATACAACATGTATGCTAACTAACAAAGAAAGGAGAAAAGTGAGAATGAACAAAACAGCCAGCCTTCTTAAGCCATTGATGCCGATACTTTCGGCTGCCTATGGCTTAGCAGTCATTTATGTAACCGCTCTGCCTCTTGCGGACGACAAGCCCTCCTTCACCGACGAGATGCTCACATGGCTCCTCACGTTGGCAGCCATCGCCTTGACGTTGTTCCTCGTGTTTCGTGTCGAACCGAAAGTTTTTCCTGCCGCCGGACAATTCCAGCTGAAGTTGCCTAAGCTCTCCGTCTTTGCGGGGTTGCTGCTGATAGCACCACTATGGCTTGTTGCTGAAGAGCATATCGTTTATGGCGTGACGTCGCTGGCTCACTCAGTCCAGTTGAAGCCGCTGACCTGCACAACTGCTGAGCTGCGCGAAGACCTTTTGTCAAGCGTACATGCCGTGTTGCTTGCCCCTTTACTCGAAGAGTTGTGCTTCAGGCAGATGGCTATCTCTCCCTTCCGTCGCCGTGGCGTGCAGATAGTCGTCTGCGTGGTGATGGCAATCTTGTTTGGAATGCTCCACGGGCGTAACTTCCCCGGCGCTTTCCTCAGTGCCATGATCTACGGATTGGTATTTATATGGTCTAAAAACATCTGGTATAGCGTGACGCTCCATGCGGGAAGCAACCTTGCGGCAACACTCCTTGCCGTTTACTCCTGGCTCCGATTAGGCGACATGCAGATGACGGCAATGCCAGTTATCATCCTCCCCGATTGGAAAGTGATCATCGCAAGTCTGTTATTAGCCCTTGCAGGGATATTATTACTGAAAAAGAAACGATAGATTCCGGTCTGCCGGATAGATTTCAATACCACTTATATCCATGTTCCTTGCAATAGTCGATGGCAGGCTGATAGCCTTGGAATGTGGACTTGTGAATCCATTTCAACCCTTTCTTCTCATCGACGGGAACACCGTTGCCTGTCATGTGGAACCAGCCGATGGCAAACTGAGCCTGAGCATCTCCGCCGTTGGCTGCCAGCTCATACCAGAAGGCGCACTCCGACAGGTCTTTCTCCACACCATCGCCATTCCAGAAGGCGGCTCCGCAATTCTTCTGACTCTGCACATGCCCTTGGAAGGCTGCCTCGCGATACCAGAGGAACGCCTTATGATGATCTTGTTCCGTACCGTTACCCAGGTAATAGGCATTGGCGACGTTCACCTGCGACTGCATGTCTCCTTTGTCGGCGGCTTTCATGTACCATTCGAAGGCGAGCTTCGCATTCTGTTCCACGCCCTTGCCATGATAGTAGCACTCGCCCACGTTGAAGCAGCCATAGACATCGCCCAGCTCAGCAGCTTTCATGTACCACTCGAAAGCCAGTTCAAGGCTGACTTTCACGCCTGTACCACGCTCGTAGCAGACCCCGAGGTTGTTCATCGCCTTGGTGTCGCCCTCGTATGCCTTCTCGCGATACGTGTCTGCTTTATTCCTTTCCTTTGGCATGTGTGGCTATATGATGACCTTGACTATTAATCTTCAATACTTATCCACGGGACTTGCCCCTAACTTGATTTTCAGCTTACCGCCCTTCACCACATCTTCGAAGGAGATATGCGGGTCGCTGAGCTTACGGCCGTTGAGACGATACTCCTGAACGTAGGGCACATCATCGGCATTCCCCTCGGTGGTGATGACGAAACGCTTACCTGAATAGTACTTGTCGCTAAGCCTTATGCTGATTCTGCCGAAGAGAGGACTGCCCAGGGAGAACGTGGGATGGAGGTCGTTGAGACCCGTTACGCTGAAAAGTCCTATGCTGGAAATGACGTACCAGGCGCCTAACTGTCCCTGGTCTTCGTCTTGTCCGTAGCCATAGCCGTGAATACCGTCGGTGCCGTAGAACTCATTCAATATGGCACGCACCCACTTCTGCGTCTTCGAAGGACGGTTCGCCTCGTTGAAGAGCCACGAGATATGCAGACAAGGCTGGTTGCCCTGATTGTAGAGAGTCTTCAAACCGGCAAATGCACCTACCTCTGTACCGCCGCTGAAGATCTTGGGCTGGGAGAGGGTGAAGATGCTGTCCAGTCGGGCGTTGAACTCTTCCTCACCGACCTTTGCCACAAGCGCCTTTGCATCATGGGGCACATAGAAGGTGTACTGCCACGCGTTACCTTCCTGGAACCCGCGCCACACCTCCATCGGGTCGAAGTCGGGGATGAAGTTACCATCGGCATCCTTGGGGTGCATGAAGTTCTGCTTGTCGTCGTAGATGCGCTCCCAGCCCTTCGAAAGGCTCATCAGCTGGTCGTATTCGGGCTTGCCAAGTGCCTTCGCCAGTTGAGCCGTAGCCCACGAAGTGAAGGAATACTCCAGCGTATGGGAGGCAGAGAAGCGGAACTTCTCATCGGGTCCGTCGCCTTTCTCCACATGAGGCACATAGCCGTATTCTACAAACTCCTTCGTATCCGACTTCCCCGCGCCAAACGGACGGTCTTCGCCGTCCAGCTCGTTCTTGCGGCAAGCCTCGTAAGCCAGCTGCACATCGAAGTCACGAATGCCGCATTGGTAGGCAGCATTGATGAGAAGCGGAAGCTGATTGGTGCCTACTCCCGACACGTAACGGCTGTTCGCCAGACCGTCGCCCATCCATCCGGCATCCTTGAAGACCTGCAGATGGCTGCTGATATAGTCTGAGGTGTACTCGGGATAAGCCAGAATCCACAGCTGTCCGAGATTCCACTGACCGCCCCAGAAGGCATCTGTGTTATACATGTTGTGCAGAGGCTTACCGTCTTTCATAGGCAGCTGGCCGATACCTCCGTCGTGACGCGGATAGGCTCCGTTCACATCGCTGCAGAGACCACGCCCAAGGATGGCATGATAGAGGCCTGTGTAGAACTTCTTCATGTCCTCGTCCTTTGCAAACCTGACGTCGATACGCCCCAGCATCTCCTGCCACGCTTTCTCGCTCTGTTGCTTTGCCTCGTCGAAAGTCATGTCCTTCGCCTCCGTCTCGCGGTTCAGACGGGCATTCTCGACCGATGTATAGGAGATGCCGACGGCTACTGTCACCTGCTCGCCCTCTTCAGTGGGGAAGGCGACATAGACACCTGCACCAGCTCCGTCTGCCTTCTTCACGCCCTCACGAACATCCTTGCCGTTGAAAGCACCCACCGTAACAATCTTCTTGTCAATGACGGCAGAGAAATAGATGGGCACCTCGGCACCCGGCTGATACTTCTTTACGTACTCGGGCAGGGTGATGACGTAACCCTCTACGGTCTTACCGTCGTCAGCGACTTCCACGTGAGCATCCTTCACGGCACCACTTTCTCCCGAACGGTTGCCGATGTCGAAGAGTATGCGGCTCTCTTCCGACTTGGGATAAGTATATCGCTGGAAGGCGACACGCTGTGTGGCGGTCACCTCTGCCTTGATGCCATAGTCGCGCAGCACGACGGAATAATAGCCTGCCGTGGCTTCTTCCTCGTCATGCGAGAACTTCGAGCGGTAGCCCTCGCCCTCTGAACCGACAGCTCCGGGAACAGTCCTCAGCGTGCCGCACGTAGGCATCAGCACAATACCGCCCACCTGAAACTCGTGGGTGCAGGGGAAGCCCTCAATGGAACCGTCACGGTAGTCATATCCCGTAGCCTCCCAGCCGTCCTTGTTGCCTAAGTGTCCGTTGGTACTGGGACCAGGCTTTGCCATTCCGAAGGGCATGGCGCCGGGCGCAAAGTGGAAGTAACGACAATGGGCAGTACCGATGCGCGGCTCAACAAAACGGGGATACCACTGGGCGATGGTCTCCGGGGTGTCACAACTTGCCATGACAGCCATCATACAGGCAAGCATTAATATCGATTTGAATAATTTCATAATTCAATGACAAATGGTATTTGAATAGAAGTCTTTTTGAATGACGCTGTAAATATAGCAATAAAGTTACTAATAAAAGCGGAATTTCTGTTTTTCTTTGTGTTTTCCGCTGAAAATATCGTGTTTTCTCCCTTTGCCGCCAGACGATATGGAAAGAGTAGCAACAAAAAATGGGGCAGGGGAGCGGATTGCTCTTCTGTCCCATTCCTGATGGTAAAGGCTACGGCTCTGACTCATCCTCCTTGTTGACGGAGTAGTTGGTGAGCTCGCGGAGGTTTGCCAGTCGGGTGATTTCATCGCGGGTGAACTTTCCCGTGGTGCGTGTTCTCAGATACACGCTCTTCACGTTGGCGGCAACGGTGAAGTCCTTGGCAGAGTCGGCAGGGGCGGTGCTGATGCCTGCGGAGAAGATGCACAGGTTCGGGATCTTCACCGCCTTACCCTCCAGCACCAGCTCGCGGATACAGGTGATCATGTCGGTGAGCACCCCCTTGATGACACCCTCGGAGTAGGGCGTGTTGTGCTGAGACATGTGCTCGGCAAGGTCTTCCAGCGACACGGTCTTGCCCATCACGGCTGAACGTGCATACCACTTATCCTTGGTGGTCGACCCCTTACGTTTGTTCTGATACAGTTTGTAGAAAATACTCATAATTCAGTTGTTTTTGTTTGTTCGTAAAATGGAGCTTCCCCAGACCATGCGCACTCGTCCGTCTTCGACTCCCTCAGAGCGTTTCTCTGATGTTGCAAAGGTACAATATTCTGTATTGACACTTTCTGTTTCGTGCAGGCTTGCCACGATGAAGCTGATTATTGCATGAAAAAAGACGTAGCCAATCGCAAGGCTACGTCCTGAAGTCAGTCGATGTCGATGCAAAATCTCTCTGCTATCCACTTCACGATGTTTGGTGGCAGCACCCTCATCCCTGGTGTCATGCCCATCTGAGCCAGTTCTTTTTGATAGGGCTTGCACCAGTTCAGCAGCGTTCTTACAGACACACCAGCGCAGGCGGCTATTTGTTGTTTTGACATTGCCTTCATAAACCTATCATTTATGATGTCCAAATGTATCGTTTACACCCTCTAAATGGCATGTTTACACGACAGATAATAGTCACTGAAGTCCTTGCATCCCACTGGTAGCTGATGATGCACGAGCGTGGGGAGCTTCTTCTGCAGTTGCAGGAAGAGCCGCTCACCGGGCACATCGCAATCGGGATACATGTGAAGTTCAATTGACCATTGACCCTTGAGCATTGACAATTGTTCGATGTCCTTCCGGCTGAGCAGCGTTGCCGACGGGATGGCGATTGCCTTGTGTCCTGCCGAGAGCATCGCCCAGCAGTCGGAGCAGCCTTCTGTAATCCACAATTCCTCTCCGTGACGAAGACGATTGAGAACAGGCAGATTATAGATGCCGCATTGCGCCCCCGTGGGGAAGCGGAAACGGGGCAATGCCCCCTTTGTCAGGTTGCGGTTCTGAATACCTATCAGCCGCCCGTCTTGACTGAAATAAGGAATCTGCAGCCAGTTCACCCCTCGTCGGTCTTGCCATGAAGTAAGGCGACACCAGCGTACCACTCTTTCGTCCAGCCTGCGCTCTTCGAAGAGGAACTTTCTGGCAGCTTCGTTCAGCCAGGGATGTTCGAAGAATCGCTCGTAGCGCGTGGCATCGAAGGGCTTGGTGGATTGACCATTGACCATTGACCATTGAACATTAGAACTATCGCTCTTGAGTATGATGCAATTCGCATCCGCCAGCCAGCGGCAGGCATCAAGGAAATCCTTATTCAAATAGCGCATCACCAAGTCAATAGTCCCCCCAGACGCTCCGCAGACAAAGCAACGGAACGTGTTGCGACGAACAGAGAACGACATCGAGGCATGATGGTCATCATGAAACGGACAAAGGCACTTATGTCGCGTAACTCGGAGTCCGAGTCGCTCAGCGACCCCCTCAATAGGGAGGTCGCGGAGCTTTTGCAGTTCAAATTTATCCATAATTTAAAGTGTGAAGGATGAATTTTCATTCTTCATTTTCTTCATCCCTTCTTCAAATAGTCCTCTGTTTTTGAGTATAGCCCCGTCTGGCTGCTATACTCGATGAACCCTCGGTTCTTCCAGACGTTGAGCTGATGGCGCGTGCCCTCCTTGCTCTTGCCAAGACCCACACGCAAAGCCTCCAGCTGCTGTTCGTTGAAAGCATTTTCAAGACTGTCGAGCATATTCTTAGGACCACTCTTCTGTGAGTCTTCCGACTGAGCATCAACGCCCTTGAACATATCGCCAAACACCTTCACTTTTGACCACAGGTCGTAATAGCAGAACCAGATAACGAATTCTCCGATGGAGCGTGACCACGTCTGGTCGTTCAGAATCCAAAGCGTGGCGCCTTTCTTCCATGCCGCGAAGATGCTTCGATGTGAAAGTTCGAACAGCATGTCGTCGTCGGCAAGGTCGGCAAGACCAGCCATCTCTTCAGCCAACTGGTCGGCTATCTTGTTCAATGGCTTCACCACAAACCGCCCTTTGCAATTATCCAAGCGCAAGACGTATTTGTCGAGCTTCGACAGGAACTCTTCGTCGTAATTCCCCTGGCGTGGAATGCGACCTTTACGCTCGCCACGTGCCTTGTAGGCAAAAGGGATGCGACCAAAGAAACCATTGGTAAGATCTTTCTTGTAGAACGAACGTGCGGCATCAGGGGTAGAGCTGAACGTAATATTTACTCGGAGAATCGGATTTCCCGTTACACCGTCGGCTGTAGCACGCAAAGCACCGGCACGCTGACAGTCGTAGATGTTGCGGATGGTCTGGCTCACCAGCCTGTGACCGCCACACATGCGGTTTGCCATCTCCACCTCAGGAAGGTTCAAGTACTGCGTGCGTCCTCCCATCTTTTCCAACGCCATCGCATTCTGGATGAATGCAGGATTGGTGATGTCGGCAGGCGGAAACCAGAAACTCACTTCCGGTCGTTCGGGCTTCTCCTTATTGGCGGCCTTCGTTTTTATCTGACGCTGCCAATCGACCAATTTCTTGTACTCAATCTCATCATGAGCACGAAACGGTCTCATGATTGCCTCAACAAGATGTGTCAATTGTGCCTTACCAATACCAGAAGGTCCTATCAAATGCCCCATCTGACCGCAAAGTTCGTAGTATTTATTGTCAGAATACATGAACTCCACATCAGTCAAATGAGCGGCCAAAGCAGGAATAGCCATCGGAACAAGCGGTTCGCGCATGTCTTTTGAGGCCTGTGAGAGGAGTAATTTACAGAATTCCGTACCTTTTGCAGGTTTTGGCATAGCCGGAGCCTTGCTGTCAAAAACATTGTATTTCATTGATTTTCAAATTATTAAATGATTATTGCGTGTTGCTCACAGTCTCAGTCTCAGAGTCTCAGTTCGTTTTTCAGCCACCCCCATCATCTTTCATTATGTATGTAAATATCTGATTATTAATTAGTTACAACACATATAAAAGATGGTTTTTATCTGAATTGTGACTTTTTTTCGAATTGAGACTGAGATTTGAGACTGTTGAGATTTGTGATTACTTACTTCTCTATAAGGCCTTTAAGCGCCTGTCGGATTTCGTCGCAAACAGCAAGGGCGTAGCCGTCCACCGTGAAATCCTTGCCAATCTCCATTTGCTTGAAGTTCGGGTGCAGCGTCCCGTCGCCCCAGAGGGTGACCGTTATGAACTCGCCGTCGAACACCCGAGGATTGCGCTTGCCATTAGTCGAAGGTAATGTTTCAATGAAGGTGTAGTGACTATCATCAAATCCATAATCTTCACATGGAACGTCTTGTCTCAGGATGCCTGGGTATTCTTTACCTGGCTTCATGAGCACTTCGTTTTGCAACTTGGTTTTCAGATCGATGCACAACAAAGTATTAGTCTTCATAGCTCACCTCCTTTCTCCGCGCTGGTCTCTTTAGATGCAAGGAAATTGCGGTATCCCTTTGCGAGAGGTGAATTACTACGGAACATCTTTGCAATGATGTCTCCTACAAGGCGAGGTCTGCAATCTCTTCTGTTCAGTCCTCTGCCTGATGAATTGTTTATTTTATTAAACATATTGACCAACGCTGAATGGATTGGTTTGCCAGAGCAGCGTTTGGTCGCAATATCCCATGAAACACATTTACGACACCTTTAATAATATGCCGTCGTAAATCGTTGCAGTCTAGAACAAGAAACCCATATCCTGCGTATAATCAGCAAGATATGGGCTATGTGTTTTTTAGAAAAAAGTAAAAGAAAAACTTACAACGAGTAGATTGCGTCGTAAGCTTAGATTTTATTAGAGGTACGCAGCAAGGGCTTCAACTGCTTCTTTGACTATTGTTTTTGCACCTTTTCGCTCCGATTCTTTTCTGATGTTTGGTAGAGGTTTCCCATCCTTATCCACAAATCGACAGGATATAACTTCCCATTTTGAAGTACCTTCTGGCCATGTTGTGATAACAGGTTTGTCATCATCGGTTAGTCCCTTGATGATATGTGTAAGAATGTGATTATCTCCTAACCATTTATAAGTTCGCCTACATGAACGACCGGAAAAAAGGCTCTCCATGTATTTGTAATCTATGTCCTCTGGAATTAGCTTGTGACGGAGCAACTTATTCGTGAATTCTTGAATGGCGGTGGTAAAATACTCCTTGTTATCATATAGAAAGCAGCAGTCAGGGCGACACTTTTTGAATATCTTGGCTTCATCGTCATATTTCGATGTGCGTTTCACTTCAAAGACAGCATCTGGAGTTCGCTTGACGTATGATGAATAGAACAGTTCGGTATCATACAGTTCTTTGCCAATAACATAGGCATACCGATCTTGAAGCTCAAGCCAGCATCGTGTCAATTGCGCAATCATATAATGATAAAAGACAACTAATTCCTTTTCTGACCTCGATACGTGATAGTCGGGGGTGTTAGAAATGATGTCTCTCCAGTTCTGTCCCGCATGGTCGATGACAACAAGATGCCTGTTCGATTCGTTTACAAGACTTGTGACAGCTTCACGCGTTTTCTTTATTACGAACTTTGACAAGTCGGCATCATCTTGTTCTTCAAGCAAATTAGTGGCTGCATTTAAATGGCGGTTAATTTCTTTCTCGATCAGCAGGGCATAATAACGGAGTTTCGTCGTGAATAGAACTTGTTTCTTAGTATTGATTTCATATAAAGCTTCAGAGTCTAACTCTATGTGCCGAAGGCTGTTTGCTTCTATAATGTAGTCATTGTCTGATGGGAAAAAATTCTCGAAAGACATCAGGCGGTGTACGTTTTCCAAGTCGAATTTGAACATTGCATCATCATATTAAAGAAACCACAGACAGTTGTTGTCGGTATAAATAGTACGGTCTTCAAAGTGAGGCATAATCTCTGCTATCATCTCAGGATATTTGATAGTGACCGGCAGTCCTTGTTGCTTCACAGACTTCCAGTAGATGCGGCTGAACTGATATACCTGTTCAATCAATTGGTTGATGGTTTGCGTGTCAACCTCATTGTCTCTATTCGGGCAGGCAATATTGAGTTTAACGGGGAATGGAAAACCGTCCATCTTGCTGAATGGCTCCCGCTCGTATCGCGTGTTATTACATAGCAGGAAACGATATCCTTCTTTGCTTTTTCCGAGATTGACCCAGCGTCCACTGTATGGCATAAGGCTTTGTGTCGTTCCGTTCCGTTTATCTTCAAATGTACTGAACCCGTCAAACACAACAATGTCTTCAGACTCAGTCTTGTTAATGGTAACAACATACACAGGGATGTCAAGTTTCAGGCTATTCAGCATGTTTTCTATCTTTTGGAATTCACGTGAATAGCTCATTTTCTTGTAGTAATGTATGATGATTCTCTCTGGCTTGTTGTTTACCGAAGAGTAATTCAGAATTTCAAGATGGATAGAACCTATCAGTTCATCTATCTCTGATTTCTGAAAATAGTGGTAGTCATTGAATACACCTGTATTGTCGAACGAAAATGCAGCACCAATATATTGCTCATTATCGCTTTTGAACGCACCGATACCGATGATGAGTTCTTTCTTTTCCACTTCATCAAGTAGCCAAGGGGAACCTCCAGTCTTAGCACATATGGCCACTGCCATGTTCTGTAGCGTATATGTAAAATTCTTAAAACGGGTGGTCGGCTCATTATCCTTGTTAATTGATTTCATCATCTTATCGAGTTCAACACATTGAGTAACGATGCCACGACTCAAGAACAGTTCCTTGATTTTGTAGTAGCATTCCTTTTCCTCGGAAGTGCTCCCATATTTGCGTATCGGGGTAATATACAATCCAACATACTTTGCATCGTTGCTCAGATTCTGGAACTGCTCTCCACGCAGTTTGGCTTCAATTTCTGGCACAGGATTGTGCCTGTCTTTAAATTCAACAAACACGGAAGCAAAGCTAACAGTTGTCCCGATATAGTGGCTTAAGGCTCTGCTGTCATCATCAACTCCTGTATGGTAGTTTCCTTTCTTCATCCATGTCAGTAAGTTTCGAGCCATTTCTTTGTCATCAGAATGGAACACACCAAATATGCGCACGTCCTTGTGAGGACAACTTTTAGCCGGGCCTATTTCGATACCCTTTCTTTGTCTTACGTTTGTAGCTCCATTCATGAAACGGAGCTTTCGCTTAGAACTGTTTGTCTGGCCAATTTGAAGTACGTCAACCATACTGAAGTCCGTTGCAATATTCTGAAAAATATGTCCGATTTTTTCAGGCAGTAGGTACTTGTTCTTGAATCTGGTTATCTTGTCTAAGTATTTAATATATTTGCTGGTGTGGTCATTTGTCTCATTTCGCTCCAAGCCAAACACCTTTTTCAGTTCCCCACCGATAATCGGAAATGTGTGCTCAGCAGAACAGAATAAGTTCTTTTCCTGAAGGTAGGCAAGTTTTTCAATCTTCCTAATGAAATATGTCTTTCCTTCTTGATTCTTCTTCTCTTCCTTGGTCATTACTTTATTTATCATACTTGGTGTGATACCAATAACTCCAGAGAATGGATCGTCGGGATTATCTTCAAATAACCGTTTCATCGGAACACCCATAATCAGAGAAGGACGGTCATTGGCAACAAGCAGGTAGGGATTGTTGTTATATGTGTCGAATCTTACCTTCAAAGTAAACCTATCCATTGAATAGAGATTATAGCTATGCCCATTGAAACTTACCTTTGTAGGAGGTTCGTTGGTTCTTATCCATACCTGCAAGTCTCGAGTTATGCCAGATGAAGTCGTTATTACCTCGTCATATTGTTTGAAGTATTTTTCCAGACGACGATTGTAATAGCGCTTTATCAGATTCTCATTCTCAGGCTCGTTGAAGTCAATATCAATACCGTCGAATCCCTTGGCGGGCAAGTCGAAAGTGGTGTACAAAGTTAATCCTCCACAACCTGCAAACAAGTCGATGTACTTTTGTGTCTGTTTTACTTCTTTTGGAATAAGCACAGGAGATTTGAGTGGTGTGCTTTTGTGGGCAACATCATTCTTGTCTGAGAAGTAAAACTTCACAGGTTCCTTTGGGTACTCGAACGTGAGCGTGTTGAGAAAAAGCTTTTCTTCGGCCATAGTAATATTTGAATATATTCATCAGAAGACTTGCAACTCCTGTGCCAAAGCCAGCAGAATCGGATTTTGAAGACAATAGTACTGCCAAATTGCCACTCTTGGCACTCGCTTTTATTAAATAATGTGTATTTTCAGGACGTATTGGCATAATCTCAAAAAAAAAAATTAATTTTGCAGTTAGAAAACGGACATGCTTATGACAAAAGACATAATAAAGAACACAATTCGCAGAGGGGTATCGAATGGCACTCTTACTATAGAAGATGTGCTCGTATTTGTCAACGAACTCCTTGAAGAAAAACTCAAGAACGCCCTTGAAAATGCTGGTGGCAAAATTCTATTCGCTGAAGATTGTCCCCGTTTGGTTTCATGCTGTTTTACTCAAGTCCAGGAATTAGATGTCAAGGAGATACGATTCGAGGACGAATTAGTCTTTACTTGCGAAGACCCGGAAACTCGTGATGTGTATGAGTTGAATACTGATGATTTCCTTCTTGGGGAGCTTCGGCATGTATTTAATAAGATAAACTTAAACAATGAGTATTAATACTGACATAGAGAAATGGGGCAACGATAGGTTGCAAATTTTCCATGGCGATGCGCTGGAAGTGCTTCAGGCGATACCAGACAGTTCTGTGGATTTGATTTTTGTAGACCCTCCGTATAATATTGGCAAAGACTTTGCTGGAAGGAAAGATAAATGGGATACAGACGATGCATATTTGAAATGGTGTTATTTATGGATTGACCTATGTATTAAGAAGTTGAAGCCAACAGGGGCATTCTATGTGATGACTTCTACCCAGTTTATGCCATATTTTGATTTGTATATTCGCAAACAAATGACTATTCTATCAAGGATAGTTTGGGCCTACGACAGCTCTGGCGTACAGGCCAGGCGATATTTTGGCTCTCTCTATGAACCCATACTTTTCTGCGTTAAGGATAAGAATAATTATACTTTTAATGCTGATGACATTATGGTGGAAGCAAAAACTGGTGCTAAACGCAAGTTGATTGATTACAGAAAAAATCCACCGCAACCTTACAAGAATGAAAAAGTGCCTGGTAATGTATGGAATTTCAGCCGTGTTCGCTATCGAATGGACGAATATGAAAACCATCCAACCCAAAAACCAATAAGCCTATTGGAACGCATCATTAAGGCAAGTACAAATGAAGGTGACATTGTGCTGGATCCTTTTTGCGGGACATTCACAACGGGCTATGTAGCGAAGGAACTAGGACGCCAGTTTATAGGAATAGAGATACAAGAAGACTATTTTAAAATAGGTCTTCGGAGGCTAGGCTTGGCAAGCGAATATAAGCATGAAGTTTTAATGAGAGAACAAAAAACATACGAAATCAAACACACATCAGCAGATGTGTTCCAAACAGAATTATTTGCAAATGGATAATACATTCGAGTCGTATATAAAGAAGTATCTTAACGAAAAATATGGCGAACGTTCCGAGGAATTGTATTCTTTGAGTTACATTCTTCAGTATCTTGTGAACAAAACGAAATCAGCCAATCGTGGAGCAAAAGCTCGCGGCAGTTTCGCAAATCTTTATGCCATATATGTTATTGTTGAAGATTATTTGAAACAAGGCTTTGATCAGAGCGGAAAATATGCGCAGTATGAAGGTGCTCAGTTTTCTGCATTGTTCAAAAGACAGCGCGAATTACCTTTTGGTGCTAAACTGCAGAATCACGCTCTAAACTCTCGAATGAATGACGAGTTCTTTAAGTTTTTTCCAACGCAGCGAGGAGTGTATCCAATAATGCGCGACCTTAAAACTCAGCGTTATTGGTTTAATGAGAACTACTTAAAAATCAAGGTAGGTGGCGAAACAATCAATATTGCAAAAGACATTATCAACATTATAGATGCTTATGTGGCTGCCAAGCAAGATTCTTTTAAGCATTTTATTGAGCAATGTCAACGACTTCAAGAAATAGAAGACGAAGAACCAGAATCGGTTAAGACTTTCATCTTGTCTCTTCTTGCTCCCAATGTGGATGCACGATTGTTCGAGATTGTTAGCTATTCTATTTTGAAATACTATTATAGAGGACAGCATATCTACTGGGGATATACTATGGAGGAGATAAAACAAGAGTACCTGCATCTTTATAAGACAGGAAGAACGAATGCAAATGATGGTGGCATAGATTTCGTGATGAAGCCTTTTGGGCGATTCTTTCAGGTGACAGAGACGCTAGACTTCAAAAAGTATTTCTTGGATATTGAGAAGATTGAAAAATATCCTATTTCTTTTGTCATTAAGTCAGAGGAAACAGAGTCTGATCTAAGAAATAAACTGGAATCAGATGCTGTAAAAACGTACATAGTGAGAAAGGTCGTTGATGATTATATGTCATGTATAGAGGAAATAATCAACATACCCAAATTAAAAGACTGTTTGGATACATTAGAAGACAGTGGAGCGATTTCAGATATTTTAAAAGAGATAATTCTTCAGAGCAAAGTTGAATTCAATTACGAAGAAGACGAAGATTGATAATGCCACAAGCTTATTTTGAAACTACTGATTTTGTACTTTATTGTGGAGACAGCTTGTCCTTGATATCAAAGTTGGAGGACAATTCTGTAGATGTGGTCTTTGCAGATCCTCCATATTTCCTCTCAAGTGGACGTAGAATGAACATAGCAGGCAGAAATGTCAGTTTCGAAAAAGGAGCTTGGGATAGATGTAGAAATACAGAGGATGTAGACAACTTCAATGAAGCGTGGATAAATGCGGTTATGCCAAAGATGAAGGAGAATGCTACCATCTGGATTTCAGGCACATTCCACAACATTTTCTCTATAGAGCGGATTTTAGTAAATCATCGATTTAAAATCATCAATATTATTTCGTGGCAAAAGGCCAATCCACATGACATAGTTGACGGTCAGCATCTGACTTTTTCAACCGAGTTTCTTGTGTGGGCACGGAAATCATATCATGGACGACATTTCTATAACCACGAGCTAATGGTGGCGCATAACGGCGGCAAACCATTAACTGATGTTTGGAGATTACCAACACCATCTACATGGGAAAGGAAACTTGGAAATCATCCGACCCAAAAACCCCTTCGTCTGCTCTATCGAATTATTCTTGCGTCCACACGTGAAGGAGAAACTATTCTTGACCCTTTTGCAGGGAGTTGTACAACGGGAATAGCTGCAAATCTGCTTGGCAGGAAGTTTATAGGAATTGATCAAAGCCAAGAGTTCCTTGACTACGGAATACGGCGTAAACATGAGATAGAAGATGCTTCAAAAGCTGAATGGATTTTGAAGAAGATGTCTGAGAATCCTGAGGAGGTTATGGTGATGGTCAACCACGCCCGTCCAGACCTGTATAAGAAGATGATAGAGACGGGCATCTGTTACTTGCGTGCTGGCGATTCAAAAGGTTCTTTATTGGTCACTCCTGGCTTTGAGCGGCTGGCATACGTGTTGCTACATACTAATGGTGAAAATGCTCAGCTGTTTAAATTGAAGACAAAGGGGCACTTTCAGATATGGACACGTGAGACGCTTCAGCAATATGGCTTTGAACCTCGGAGTGCAGCTTATTATGTCGTTCTTCACTTTGATCCGGCGAAGCCTGTTACGTTGAAGTACTATCCTAACCTTAAAGAAAATAAAAACACATTCAGAGCAAAAATCAGGCCTCTTAGCGATTTCGTGGGAATAAAGTAGAGACATGTGAGATAATTTCTTTATTCCTCTCTGAAGTCGTTATAGAGATGGTAGTTGCGGTAGAAGGAGCGCATGGATGTGTAGCCGGCTTGCTCTGCCAGATCTTCTTTCCGCAATTCGGGATGTTCGTTTTCCAGTCTTCTCACGTAGGCTATGCGCTTGCGGTTGATGAACTCTGCGAAGGGCATTCCTGTCTCTTCGTTCACCATCCGGGAGAGCATGGTGCGGTTGGTGCCCAGCTGCTGAGCCAGTTCTGCCAGTGTCAGTCCCGGTTGGAGGTAGAGGCGTTCGTCGTCAATCTTCTGCAACAGGTACGAATAGCCTTCTTGCGGGGTGGTCTCCGTTGTCTCTTCGCACTCTTCGCGGGCGATGTCCGTGAATGAGAAGTGCTGCACGAAACCGCGATAGCAGAGCATGTAGAGCAGACCACTGAAGAAGCATGCAAGTAGGACAAAGGGTATCTCGGAGGAGAGAAACACAAAGCGTCCGACGGCGTTTACCGCAAACGACAGGATACCCGTCAGGACCATCAGCAATAGGATGGTGGTGATGCCGTATAGCCGTTTGTCGTCGTTGTCGGCATAGATGGAGTCGATCAGTCTGTTATAGCGGCGGATGTGTCGGATACCCACGAAAAGCACAATCAGCAAGCCGATGGCAAAGAGGCCTTTCGCCAGATGATGGACTACGGCTTGTACCATTGTCAGTCCTGAGAGTCCTTTCATGGAGTTATTATATAAATAGGTGTCGACGAACAGGCGGCATTCCTCTTGGCTCATCATCGCATAGACCACAGCCACGATGATGCCGATTATCACGGGTGGCAGTATTGTGAGCCACCACTGGCGACGGCTGACCGTTCCCTTGGTGAGCATCGTGATGTAGTAGAGGTAGAGCGGATAGACCAGCAGGTTGCAGACCACATAGATGGTATCGCTCGCGGGAATCTCACTTGTTATCCGGTTGAAGAAGACGAAATGTCCCGCATAGAGCAGCGTGACGGTGACAGCCCAGAGCAACAGCTGGCGGTGGGCAGCACGGTTGCCCTGTTCCCAAAGGTTCATGGCTATTGCAACCGACCAGAAAGCGCATACTGCCATCGGCAGGAAAGATACTATCAGATGAATCATGATGCAAAGATAATCAAAGAAACGCTAACACACCGCCGGACAGAGCCACTAAAAACTTTGGATTTCCCTAACAAATGTTAAATGTACGATATGGCACATCCCTTGTACGATATGGCACAACCTTTCCCGAATGCTTTTTTGAACTCATTTTCCTTTTTTTTATCTTTGCAGAAATAATTTACCTTAACAAACACAATACGATGACAACAGTTAAACATTTATTCATTTCACTTCTCGTCCTCTTCGGCTATACTGCCGGGGCATGGGCGATAGAACAAGATTCTGATGGTTATTATCTTATCGGATCGGTACAGGATTGGGAAGACTTTGCAGAACTTATCAAAACCACACCCAAAGCCAATGCCAGAATGATTGCCGATGTTGACCTTGGTAGTTCGCAGGCCATGTTAGGTGACTCTGAACACGAAGACCGGCCAACCTATTACTATCAAGGTACGTTCGACGGACAAGGATATACACTGACTGTCCATTACACGGGTACATCCCAGACAGCTCCCTTTGCCATGATTTCTAAAGCCACAATCAAGAATATTCATGTTGACGGGACGATAGCAAACTCAAGTGGAAGCCAGCCTTCGGTTGTTGCACGTGCCGTATATGGAAAAAGTACGTTGGAAAGTATCTGGAGTTCATTAGTGATTACCGATACCAGAACTGGTTGGGATGAGACTGCATGCCTTGTTGGTTGTGTGGATGGTTATAAGAGTGGAAGTGTTGATATACGCGATTGCCTCTTCACTGGCACTATTAACAGTTCAGGAAACTATAACGGCTGCTTTGTTGGATATATCAACAGCGGGGGAAGTGCTAACATGACCAATTGTCTGTCATTAGGAACATTTAATTACACAGGTGGCAGCTATGATTTCAGAGGTACCCATACCAACTGTTATGTGAAGCAATTCCCGAGGACAATTCCCGAAAATATGCAATGCACCGATGAGCAACTTGCCGACGGCACCATTGCCGCAGCCCTTGGTGACGCATGGGTGCAAGACCCATTGACCCACCAACCGATGCTGAAGATATTCGCTACGCTGAAACAGGATTCCGAGGGGTATTATCTTATCGGTTCCGTAACAGACTGGAGAAGATTTGCCGAGCTGGTCAACAGCGGAACGAATCCAGCGGCAAATGCCAGAATGGTTCGTGATGTTGACCTTGGGGATGATCAGACAACCATTGGCATATGTGCGGTTAAGCATTCTGAATATAGTGAGAATAAACCATACAGCGGCATATTTGACGGGCAGGGGCATACTTTGACCATTAATTATACCTCTGAATCCTCAGGGTCAAAATATGTAGCCGTATTTCCTTATACTAGGGGATTGACTTTAAAGAACCTGCATATAGCCGGAAGTGTTACTGTCACTAATGGAAGCACGAGTGGCATCATTTCATTTCACCGAGGAGAAGGGAATGTGATGGAAAATGTATGGTCTTCATTGAATGTTACCAGTACAGAAACCGCCTGGTCTTGCAGTGCTGCGTTTGTCGCCTCTTCTTGGCAGAATGGTCAGCCGAATTATTTGGTTGTGAAGGATTGTCTTTTCACAGGATCTCTGAATGACCCACAAGGCGATTACGACGGGTGCTTTTTAGGATGGATAGAAAGTGGCTCTGCAACTTTTGAAAACTGCCTTACGCTTGGTTCCTTTGACTTAGGCTCATACAGTGCTATATCAAAAGGAAGCAATATGACTATAACCAATTGTTATATCAAGCAGTTTCCTCTGACAATTCCCGAAAACATGAGTATTACGGATGAACAGATTGCTGATGGGACGTTAACAACTAACTTACAGAATAATCGTGAGGAAGAAATCTGGGTTCAAGACCCTGTGCTTGGTATTCCTATGCTGAAGATATTCGCCAATGAGGAGACCGAGCAGCCTTCGGAAGCACTCAATGGAGTATTCACCATCAATGCAAGCGGTGAAAAAGTATCGTTCGCGAAAGGTAATCTGCAGAAAATAGGCAGCACCTACCAGTTTGCCGAGCACCAGTATGATTACTTCGGTACAAATCAGTCAGATACCCACCGCGATATGTATGCATTCTTAGATTACGGCAATCCCGATAATGGTGAATCTTGGTCAATGCTATCCAGGGATGAATGGAAATATCTGTTTGCCACCCGTAGCGTCACCAACACGCTTTCTGATGGTGCCAGATACACCATGGCCACACTCGGCGGCACATACAAAGGTTTGATTATCTTCCCCGATTACTACACTCATCCCGAGGGAGCAGACTTTACGCCTGGCGTATTTGATAGCAATTCCAATTACACGGCCAAAGTAAGCCTTGAAGGTTGGGCTTTGATGGAGGCTGCCGGTTGCGTATTCCTGCCAGCTGCAGGATATTGCTCTAGTGGCAGGACTTGGAGAGGAGTAGGTGAATACGTTTGTTATATGAGTACTACCCCAGATGGTTCATGGTATTATGATCCCTATTTCAGACCAGATGGTGTCTATTTGGACGAAACAAGTCTTAAAGAAACCTGGTCTTCTATTCGGCTGGTATTACGATTGCCGTTTTTAACTTATACCGTGCCTGCAAGCGGCGTGGGCACATTCAGTTCCGAGGTAAATATCCTTTTGCCCGAAGGACTCAATGCTCACTACTGCAAGACCTACTATGCAGAAAGAAGTGCCATCAGCGTGGTGAATATCAGCGGAAGGGTAGTGCCAGCCAATACTGGCGTTCTGCTCTCTGGTACTCCGGGCGAGACGTTCAATCTGTATCGTACCCATGAAACAGCCGAAGAACTGGAAGGAAACGCCCTGGTCGCTGTGCCTGAGTCCACCCACATCAACGCTACAGACGGAGCTTACACCAACTTCATGATGAAGGGCGGCAAGTTCATCAGGATTGCAGATGAAAGTGAAGATGTGAAGATGCCAGCCAACCGCGCTTATCTGCCCTTGCTGACAGCAGATATCAGCGGCAGTAATGCCAAGGAAATAATGCTGTTATGGGATGATAAAGAGGCTACGGGCATTGAGAGCCTCACCCCCGGCCCCTCTCCAATGGGCGAGGAGAGTATCTATAATCTCAACGGTCAGAAACTCTCGTCACCACTGAAGGGTATTAACATCATCAACGGCCGCAAGGTCATCGTCAAATGAAAATAAAATGTATCAGATATGAAAAAGACTTATCAGATTCCAGCCTTGTATCAAGATAATGTTCTTGACGGGTGCCAGCTTCTTGTTGGCACCACCATTCCCGTCGATCCCGGGGATGAAGGCAGCCAGAGTCAGGCTGAGAGCAAGAGGGGCATGTTTGAAGATACAGACAACGCCATGAACTCCTATGGACACAATTATAGTGTCTGGGGAGAAGAGTGACGAACCAAATAGAAAATTACTAACCATCAAATAATTTATTATGAAAAAGATTATATTATCAATCATCGCGCTCTGCTGCACAATGGCGGCAGGAGCGCAGCAGACAGACCAGATCAGTGCCGTGTTGCAAGTCGAAGGCGAAACACCTCAGGTCTTTTATGGTGCCAGTGCGCTGAAGAGTGCTATTGAGGCAGCTCCTGACAAGGGGGGAGTCATCACGCTTTCCTCGGGACAATTCAGTCCTGTTACCATCAATAAGTGTGTGAGAATCTATGGTTCGGGTTTTCAGGCCATTGACAGTCTGGATGTCTACCAGACCAATATCAGTGGAGATTGTACAGTTAATATCCCTGAGGAGATAGCCAGTCCTCACGATATCGTCATCGAGGGTGTCTATTTTAATACGGACCTTTTAATTAAATCGGCTGTGGACGGACTTACTTTTATAAAAAGCAGCGTTAGAAACTATAATACCTCAGCACCTGCCACCCGTTGCGGCATCACGCAGTCGTATATCCGCGGAAATGTTATAGCTCATCAAATGTTTATTCAAAACAGTTGGTTGGGTGGACGTATCATTCCATTTGATGATGGTAGCTCCATCGTTATCGACCATTCCATTTTACGGGCTGGCGAATATTTTTATAACTATAATGACCGTTTCACATGTAGGAATTCTATCTTATGGAGTAATAGCAGGCCTTCGAATCAAACTTACAATTTCTGTGTTAGTCCTTATAATATTGCATTTAATGGCAACGCTGGATGCTCAGACAACTGGTATAATGTGGGTGAAAGTAGTGTCTTCAAGGATGGTAATAATGCCGACTACACTACCGACCGCACGTTTGAGTTAAAGTCCCCTGAAACCTACATTGGCAACGACGGCACTCAGGTGGGTGTACATGGCGGAGCCTTCCCGTGGAACAAGGCTCCATCTACACCTGTAGTGAAGAATCTTGACGCAAAGGTCAACGGCACCAGCCTTGGCGTGACGTATCAGGCAGAAGTAAGAAACCAATAAACCAATAAACTAAAAATAATCAAACTATGAAGAAGATTCTATTATCAATCGTTGCACTCTGCTGCACAGTGGTGGCAGGGGCACAGGGTAGCACTTCAGAGATTCAAAGTGCCATCTTGCAGAATGGTGAAACGACCTCCATTTTCTATGGTGCCAATGCTCTGAAGAATGCATATACGGCAGCCGAGAATGGCAGCATCATCACGTTGACTTCGGGCACGTTCACTAATCCTGGAGAAATCAAGAAGTCTGTTTCCATCTATGGCGTAGGATTTGAAAATAATGCCACAGAAGACTTTAAGCGAACAACCATCAGCGGAGACCTAAGTTTCCTGGCTGATACCGATGGTGGCAACCTTCAGTCGCCAAGACTTGAGGGTGTGTATACGGGTTCAATCAATGTAAAAGAAGTTACAAACATGATTATCTCTAAATGCCAGTTTAACTGGTTGGGTATAGTTGGAACTGGTGTTGAGAACCTGTTGGTGCGCCAGAGTCTGTTTGCGGCTGTAAATGGTTACAACTATGTCATCAACGGTATGGCTGTGAAGAACTGTTTCTTAACTGGTAGAAACCAGAAACTTACCGCTGAAAGTCAGATTATTCAGGTGGAGTTCGACCATTGTCTTTTATCGTTTGACAGTTCTAGTGGTACATATAATCACAGTGTCGCTTTATATACAAACTCTATACTTAGGAATTCTTATAATAACACTTGTGTAGAAAATGGTTCCAAAGTGGAAAAATGTATTCTTTATAAAGGTAGCCTCCCTGCTGATGTGACTTCTATAGATAACTGGTTGGGTGTTAATTTGAATGCAACACTTTTCACAGATGCCACCAATGTTGACTATAACCCTGAATGGACCTATACCCTTAAAGATCCTAAGTATAAGGGAACCGATGGCACAGAGGTGGGAATCAATGGAGGAAAATATCCATGGAACAAGCAGCCTGAATTGCCATACGTTAAGAATATGAGTGCTACAGTTGATAATACCAACCTTAATGTTAGTTATGAGGCTGGCGTGAAGACTGATGCACCTGCCACAACATCACCAACAGATTAAATGCCTATGAAAAGAATAAGATATTTGCTGATAGCGGCGGCAACCTTGATAAGCACCGCTGCGACAGCACAAAAGACCATTGACGAACGCCAATATTGGATTGACGGCAATATAACTGAAGCACAAGTCTTGGCGGAATCTCCCACCAGTATCAGTATTGGGGACTTGAAGCCCGGACTCCATTCATTGACCGTCCGCGTGAAGGACTCCGAGGGTTTGTGGAGCTCGCAGGTGGCAAAATACTTCATTGTGCCGTTTGCTTCCACCAGCGCTACCAGTAATTCGATAGAAAAATATCAGTACTGGATTGACGGAGATTTACAGGCAGCGGTTACTTCTACCTCGCAGCCCTCGGCTATCGTTATCGAAAACCTGAAACCTGGACTCCATTCACTTACCGTTCGTGTGCAGGATAATGCTGGGGTGTGGAGCTCTCAGGTAGCCAAGTATTTCATCGTTCCGTTTGCCTCCACCAGCATTGCTGACAAGACAATCAAGGAGCATCAGTACTGGATTGACGGACAGATTGAGGCAAGGGTGACGCAGGAGCAACAGCCTGAAATCATCGATATCGAGTTGCTGAAGCCAGGACTCCATTCTCTTACCGTCCGTGTGCAAGATAATGCTGGTATGTGGAGCTCGCAGGTGGCAAAATACTTTATTGTGCCTTTCAACGAGACGACCGTGGAGAACAAGGAAATCGTGCTCCATCAGTATTGGATTGACGGAAAGTTGGATGCTATCGTCTCTTCGGCTACACAGCCCTCAACCATCGATATCAGTAACCCGAAGCTGAAGCCAGGTCTCCACTCGCTTACCGTCCGCGTAAAGGATAACGCCGGAGCGTGGAGCTCGCAGGTGGCAAAATACTTTATCGTGAAGGATGATGACTTAGTAGAAGAGACTGCCATCACGCGCTATATGTACTGGTTCGATGATGCGTCGGATGACTTACATACTGGTCCGCTCGCCTCGGCATCGGGCACGATGGATATCGACATCAGCGACGTTGAGGCTGGTGTTCATACGCTTTGGTGGTGCTGTGGCGATTCAAAGGGAACATGGAGCGAACCGCGCTCGGTGACCTTCGAGTGTAGGAGTCTGTATAACTATACCGTTCCCGAATCGGGTATCGGCACATTCTCAGCAGACGTGAACCTGACATTACCCGAAGGGTTGAATGCTCACTTCTGTACCTATCTGCAGGAGGTTGACGAGGGACTTGCCATCAAGATTCTGAATATCGACGGTCAGGTCATCAACCAGAATACGGGCGTGCTGCTCAGCGGAACACCGGGTGAGACCTATCAGCTGCGCTACACATCGGAGACTGGAAGCGATACGCCGGGCAACAAACTGGTTCCCGTGGTGGAGAGTACCCATATCGAAGCCGTGGTTGGTGAATACACTAACTATATGTTGAAGGACGGTCGTTTCATCAGGATAAAAGACGAGGACGAAACCGTCAAGATGCCAGCCAACCGCGCTTATCTGCCGTTGCTGACATCAGAAGTAAGTTCTCTCTCTGGTAGTACCAGAAGTATAGTGCTGTTACTGTGGGACGACGATACGGTGACGGGTGTCGAAACTCATGAGAAGGTGGATTACGAGCCAGCCCGTGACGGCCACATCTACAACATCAGCGGCCAACGTCTTACAGCTCCGCGCAAGGGTATCAACATCATCAATGGTCGCAAGGTCATCGTCAAATGAAATTAAATGTATCAGATATGAAAAAGACTTATCAGATTCCAGCCTTGTATCAAGATAATGTTCTCGACGGGTGCCAGCTTCTTGTTGGCACCACCATACCCGTTGACCCCGGGGATGAAGGCAGCCAGAGTCAGGCCGAGAGCAAGAGGGGCATGTTTGAAGATACAGACAACGCCATGAACTCCTATGGGCACAATTATAGTGTCTGGGGAGAGTGATATGTTTGCATGAGGTCGTAGTGTAGCTTTGATAACAAACTAGTTATCCACTATATTTGTTTCCGCTGAAAATATAGTAATGATTTACTATAATCAGCGGAAATTTTTTGTTCCCAATCGGGCATTGAAATGTTAAAAGAAAACTGGTAAACCGTTATTTTGTTTCGTCAACCCATTATAATATAGGGAAATTGTTTTAACTTTGTACCCGATAATGTGAGTTCTATAAGACTATGATTAGAAAATATATAGGTAAGGCTCTTGTGTTATATGTGGGCTATTTTATAATATGTGGTGGTCTGGATGCAATATTTCGCAGGTTAAAACCACTTCAGGAATATGCTATTGCCGGACTTTTATTTACTGCATTTGTATTAGTACTTAATTATTTAGACGACAAAGGCTGGAACTCATGGAAAAGGATAGGTGGTCTTTTCCGAAAGAAAAAACAATGATGTTTTCACGCCATCTATGGAAAAGGTGCCTTCCGTCTCTTGTTATTTCATTCCAGTCCGGCTGCTGAAGTTAATACGGACACCCTTGTCGTCAACCATCATGTCCATGCCTCCGTTATTACCGTTGCTGACAGTCGGCTTGCGTTCCCCGTCGAGTATCTCACGGCACATGTTCTTAATATCGGTAACACGCTGGAGAGTCTCCAGATTGTCACCGCTGTAATGACCGGGAAAGAGAAAGTGAATATCATTCTTCTTCATATAGTTCTCTATCCTTTCGGCAGAGTACATGACGGTCGAAAGGTTGGTGAACACCAGCAGGTTGGTTGAGCCGAAAGCATCACCACTGAACCCATAGTGTTTTGCCTTATCGAAAAATGTGGTACTTCCCGCAGTATGGCCAGGAGTAAAGATGACTTCAATCTCACGGCCGCCAAGATCAATCACCTCACCATCGTTAAGATACTTAATCTGCCCCTTGTAGTTACGCATATTCACCATGGGCATGGGTTGCCATCATTGTGACTGGCTTGGAAGTGATCTTTGCCACAATCTTATCCAACCCTGGTATATATGTCCCGGCATCAATCAGAAGTGCACGCTCATTACCCTCAATGATGTAGAGGGATTCATTATAGACTCTATGCCCGTTTCCTATCCATGTATGCTCGTCAAGCTGGCGGAACACCACTTCGTCGTCCTGATAAACCACTTTGCCGCGATGGTCACGACTATTAATATCT
>Ga0247611_10002496_pt1 | contig 29542 bp, 48 predicted proteins | sample 177DNAGHGhighgp2_FD_192422 | JGI IMG/M metagenome (GOLD analysis project Ga0247611, IMG submission 192422) | Sheep rumen microbial communities from Palmerston North, Manawatu-Wanganui, New Zealand - 1770 DNA GHGhigh gp2 | ecosystem: Host-associated > Mammals > Digestive system > Stomach > Rumen... | reverse complement strand
AAGTGGCGTAGTTGGTAACAATGTATATTTATTTGGTGGTTATGGCAGCAGTGGTTATTTAAACACAATACTAAAGTTTGACACAACAACTGAAACAATAACCACATTAAGTGCAACATTGCCAGCATCAGCAAGTGCTATGGCAAGTGGCGTAGTTGGTAACAATGTATATTTATTTGGTGGTTATAATGGTAATTATCTAAATTATATAAATAGATTTGACACAACAACTGAAACAATAACAACATTTACAACATTGCCAGCATCAGCAAGTGCTATGGCAAGTGGCGTAGTTGGTAACAATGTATATTTATTTGGTGGTCAAAAAGGTTTTGGTAATTATTTAAATACAATATTAAAGTTCTAAAAGGAGTGAAAAAATGAAATACGAATTATGGAACAAGCAAGACAATATTAATGGAGTAGCAGCAAGCCACTTTTTAAATCAAGAGCCTTTTAAATCAAATAAAGGCGACATTATTTTAATTTATGCTGACAACGGAAAAGTAAGCAATGTTGAGTGTAAAGAGATTTTGGCTAAAGTCTATAATATAGACGTAAATTTAGACATTGATAACTTTATGACTGCATATTTCAATAAGTTAGCATCTATTAATGAACAACCAGCAAATAACTAAAATGTAGATAGCGAAAGGGTAAAGAGGTTTTATTATTATGTGAATTTTATAAAAACAGTTATTGAAAAGATAAAAAGTTTTTGGAACATATACGGAGGCATTATTGCCAGCACCTTTATTGCTTGGCTAAATGATTTTAGCAGATCGGCGATGGACAATTGGACGAGTTATTTAGTTTTAACTTTAACTTGTATAAGTGTTTTAACTTTCTTTAAAATCATTTTGTTTAAGCAAAAACCAAACGGCTTAGCTGATACAGCAGCATTAAGTCAGCAAAGTGTTAAAGCTTTAAAAGCTGCCGTTGATCCAGTTAAACAAGGGGAGGACTTAGGGCAAACTATAATTACAACCATTAAAGTTGTTAGAAAGGGTAGCGTGATTATGGAAAAATTAAAGAACTTTTTAAAATGGCTATGGGGTAACAAGCTAACATTAATTAGTATTGTATCTAATTTATTTATTAGCGTTTTAGCTCAATTTCTTTTATATAGTGATGCGTTAAAAGATTTTGAGTATTTTCAAGTACACGACACAGCTTTTAGAGTTGTCGTAACTGTACTTTTAGTATTATGGCTAATTAATAATATCTTTACAACCGTAACCAAATATGGACTTGAAAGCTTAAAACAACTACAAACACGTAGTGAAAAGCTAAAAGAAGAAACAACAAACAAATTAGATGCTAGTCAAAAGAAAGTATTAAAAGATACTTTAACACAATACAAACTATCTTTAAATAGTGATTTAACTAAAATTAAAGATGCTTTAAAAGCTATTAATCTAGCTGAACAAACATTAAAAAATTTAAGTATTGTTAGTGAGGTTGTGGGACTTAGCGCTGAACAAGAGACAAAATATAGAGATGCTGAAAACACAGTAATTACTAAGAAAGCTGAAATTAAACAACTAGAACAGTCAAAAGAAAATACTATGCAGCAAATCGAAAAAATTAAAGCTAAATTAAATTAGGAGGTCAGATCATGGCAAAAACTTTAGTAGAGCTTAAAAAATCTTACGAAGAAGAATTAGACAAACTTAGACAAGAAATCGCCGAAATAGTTGTAAAAGCTGATAAACTACAAGCTAAGTTAGCAGTATTAGAAGATTTAGAACAAGACCTAAACAACGAAGATGCTGGCGACGTTGTAGCGGTTAATCCTTGCGACGAACAACCAGCCGACGAAACACCCAACGCTAACGAAAATGCAGCGGTTTAAAAACTTTATACAAGCTTTTAAAAAGAGGTGGCGCTTATGAAAACGTATGATAATACAGCACAATTTTATAGGAGCCAAGACTGGGCTAATTGTAAAGCCCAAGTAACTAACGACCGTTTAAAAGACGGTGTCTTATATTGTGAGTATTGCGGTAAACCTATTGTAAAGAACTTTAACCCAACCGCTAATAATAATGGCGGTGCAGTAGTGTACCACCATAAAATACACTTAACTAATTTTAATGTTAATGAGGCAGCTATTAGTATTAACCCTAAAAATATTATGGTTGTACACTGGAATTGCCACAACCAAATACACGAACGCTTTAACGGTCAAAATACACAAGTAGAGAAAAAAGTATATATAATTACTGGCTCTAGCTGTAGTGGAAAAACAACCTTTGTTAAAGAGCGTTTGCAAGCTGGCGACGTAGTATTAGATATAGACGACTTATGGGAAATGGTAAGCGGTCAACCAAGATATACTAAGCCTAATCAGCTAAAGCCTTTAGTATTTAATTTAAGACAGCAGTTAAAGGACAACATAGCAAGAGGTGTAGGAACTTGGCGTAATGCTTACATAATAGAGAGCTTACCCTATGCTACTGATAGAGCTAGAGAGGTAGAAAGATACAAAGCACACAACGTAGAGCTAATAACTATGGAGGCTACACGTGAGGAGTGTTTAGACCGTTTACACGCTAACCCAGCTGGGCGAGATATAAAAGCTTACGAGCAATTTATAAATGATTATTACGACAATTATATTTAAGAGGTATTAATATGACAGCTAAATTTAAAATAGGCGATAAAGTAAAAATTAAATTGTCCTTAGTTAATGACGAGTATAAGAAATATAACAAAGCCTACGTTATTAAAGAAATAAGAAAAACAAACGATAACATTTTTATTTATAAGTTAAGTGGTGTACCTAATTGGGGTACTGAGGAAATGTTAGAGCTTGCATAAAAAACTATTAGGAGCTTATGCTCCTTTACTGGTAACTTACCCAAGTAGTTAAGGGGGCAGTTTGCTAAACTGTTAGCAGCTAGTATGGCTGGCATAGGTGCAACTCCTATAGTTACCGCCAAATAAAAATATAACCGTAATTTTTATACGGTGCCGTAAAAAAATTACATTGAAATAAAAAACCTCACAAAAAATTAACCCCCCCTCAAGATTTTTTACAAGGCGTGGGGTGGACTGTACGGAGGGGACATAAAAAACGTACGGACTAAATTTTTCAAATTTTCGGTTTTATTGGTTTATATAAAAAGACTTTTGGTTTTATTTATTCTAAAATAACCTGATCTGTTTTAAATGTAACGGTTTGTTGATAGGAGGGGAGCGTATGACACGATACGACGAGCTGGCGAGCAAACTTAATAATATTGACGAGGCTAAAAGGGGCTTTATCTTATCTTTACTAAAAGACTTTTGCGTAATTGAGGAGGAAATAGAAAAGTTAAGACCTTACCCACTGTATAAGGTTAACCCTAAAAACCCATTACAACAAAAAAAGCTACCAGTGCATAGCATCTTAAAAGATTTGCAAGCCCAAAAGAACGATATAGCTGTTAAGATTTTACGCAGCTTGGATCATGAGCAAACCGAGGAAAGCCCACTATTAAAAGCTTTGGCGGAGTTTAACAAATGACCGACGTAGTTAAAAACAGTTATATATATAAATATAACGAGGACATTAAACGAGGATTTACTAAGGTAAAAGGAAAAGACGTTAAATTAGTGGTAGGCTCAAAAATTAAAAAAGCTATAAAAATCTTAATGAGCTATTTTGATAACCCAGCTATAGTATTTGATCCAACGAATTATTATAAAAGGCTTAAATTTGAGGAAACACTATGCTTACAAGGGCAAGCACCATTTTACAACAAACCTTTAGAGCTAATGCTTTGGCAAAAAGCATTTTATGAGGCTATATACAGCTTTTATGATAAAGCAACTGGTTTGCTACTTATCAATGAGGCGTTATGTGAGGTTGCACGTAAAAACGGTAAAAGCACTATGGTAGCTGGCGACTTTAACACTGATTTATTTATAGGACAAGGAGGCGTTAACTACTGCGTATGTAGTAATGACGATAGGCAAGCTAAATTAATATGGCAAGAGGTGGCTGGTATGCGCCAGCGCTTGGACACAAAGGACGAGCTGACAAGTCAAAACTTAATTGAAATAAGAAACGACAAGAAAAATATTAAGGTGCAGCGACTAAGTAGTAAAACTCAAAACAAAGACGGTTTTAACTTTATTAAAGGCTGCCAAGACGAGGCGCACGACTGTAAAGACGACGAAATAGCCGAGGCAGTACAGCGAGCTATGAGTACTCACGACGAGCGATTATTTATAACTGTCAGTACTAATGGTTTTTTAAACAATATGTATTTTGATAAAAAACTAGAATATGCTAACGCTTGGCTTAATGGCGATATAGACAACATACACTATTTAGCCTTTTTGTTTGAAATGGACGACGAGGCGGAAATATGGGCTGGCGATAGAGACTTATGGCAAAAGGCTAACCCTAGTTTAATATACGGCGTTAAAAAGTGGGCTTACATAGAGCAAAACATAATTAAAGCTCAAATAGATAAAGAGAGCCGTATGCACTTATTAACTAAAGACTTTAACGTAAAAGTTAGTAACTCTAAAGCTTGGTTAACTTTAGAGGAGTACGACTACGAAATGCGACCATTTACATTAAATGATTTTAGAGGCTGTGTAGCTCTAGGCTCAGTGGATCTGAGCGACTGTGGCGACTTAACAGTTAGCGAGTTATTACTGATGCGTAAAAACGATCCAGTAAAATATATTGTGCCACAATTCTTTATACCAGCTAGTAAGCTGGAGGACAAAGACAACGGCGCTAAATATAAAGAGTGGGCTAATACACTTAACCCAGTGACAAACGAGCCTTATGTAATTGTAATTAAAGGAAACAAAATTAATCAAAAGCACGTAGCCGACTGGTACCAGTCTTTACGTACTAAGTATAAGATAGAGACTATTTGTATAGGTTTCGACCCTTGGCATAGCGACGTATTTTTATTGTGGACTGATAAAAAAACTGGTTATGGCTTTAACACAACTAAAATTTATCAAAACTCTAAATTAATGAGTTACCCAATGAAAACACTTGAAAGAGATTTAGACGCTAAACTAGTTAATTATGCAAACAACCCAGTATTAAAAAACTGTTTTAGTAATACAGCAGCTGAAATTAAAAACGACTTAATAATGCCTTGTAAAATTGACGGTCAATATAGCCGTAAAATTGACGGTGTAGTAGCGCTAATTATTCTATACGCAACGTTAGAAAAAAACGAGGTAACGTTTAACCAATATTTAAGGGAGGTGTAAAACGTGGCTAAGGAAAAGAAAGAAAAACGAGGGCTTTTAGAGAAAATCTTTGGAAAGACTACAAAGCCAAGCCCTAACATACAGTTAGCTGAGACTTTTAAAGGTTTTCAAGCTAATTATGTTAATTATAACAACTCAATTTTAGAAAGCGACTTAGTATTACAAGCTGCTAGGTTAAAAGCTAGATACTTTGGCAAATTGCAGCCAAGGCATATTAGAGAGGAAAACGGAAAAATACAAAAAATAAGCGAGGGTAGCATAGCAAGGCTATTACGACAACCAAACGACTACCAAACAACTTACGATTTTTTAACCCAAGCTTATTTTATGAGAGAGCTACAAGACAACTGCTATATATACCCTCAATATTATATTAGTAACGCTGGCGATAAAATATATCAAGGTATGTATATATTATTACCAATGGAAAAGCCTTATATTTATGAAAATGATAAAGGCAAACTATTTATACAGTTTATTTTCCCAAGCTATGGCGAGCCAGTTATTTTCCCTTTAAATGATATTGTTATATGGAAAAAGAATTACGAGGACAACCAATTTTTAGGTGGTGGACGTTATACAAGCGCTGGTAATGCTGATGCGCTAACCTCTTTAAACGCTTACCAAGCTATTAAAGAAAGTACAGCGGCTGTAGCTGAACAAGGCGGAGCTTTTGACGGTCTTTTAAAGGTTAATGCTTATGCAGCTGACGACGAAAAAATACAACAAATTAGAGATAAGTTTGTTGAGGATCTGAAAAAAAATAAAAGTAAAATACCAGTGCTAGACAATGGGACTGACTATATAAATATATCAAGACAGCTTAAAACAATAGATGCAGCTACTTTAGCTGAGATTAAAGAAAATCTACTAATACATACTGGCGTCAGTATGGAAATGCTAAAGGGCGAAATTGACGAAACTAGAAACGAGGCACTTTATCAAAACTTTATTGAAAGTGCAGCAGTTAGTTTAGCTCAAGCTTTAAGTAAATGTTTTTTTAGTCAATGGCAAACAACACACGGCGACCGTATAGAGCTTTACGCTAGCCCTTGGCAGCTAATGAGTGCTGCTAAAAAGCTAGAACTTGCTAGAGAGGGTTTAAAAGCTGGACTATTTACCAAAAACCAAGCTTTAGACTTGCTAGGTTTCCCACCTATCGACGGTGCGGACGGCGACACTAGACCACGAGGCTATAACAACTTAGACGACGTAACAACAACACAAGACGACACTTTAGGAGGTGCAAAAAATGAGTAAGGAATTATTACCAAAAGAGATGCGACTTAACCGAACAAATTTAGAAATAAGAGCTGACGAGCAAGACAGCTCAAAAATGATTATTGAGGGCTACCCAATTATTTTTGATAAAGAGGCTTACATAGGCGAGGAGCCTTGGGGCTGGTACGAAAAAGTAGACCGTAACGCTTTTGCTAACGCTGATATGAGCGACGTAGCTTTAAAATATAATCATAATGACGATTTTTTAATATTAGCAAGAACAAGAAACGACAGCTTAAAACTAACTATAGACGATCATGGAGTATTTATGCACGCTGAATTAATCGACACAACAACTAACCAAGACGTTTATAAAATGGTTAGAGCTGGACTACTTAACGAGGGTAGCTTTGCCTTTACAGTTACTGATCAGGACGTTAGAGAGATAGGAAACTGGGGCGAGGACAACTACGAGGTACACCGTACTATACTAAGTATAGGAAAATTATTTGACGTGGCTATTTGCCCAAATGGGGCTTATGGTAATTTAACCGACATTTACGCAAGATCTAAAGACTTAGTGGAGACTAAGGCTAAGAGCAAAGCGGAGGCTTTGAAACGTTGCGAAATATTAAGGTTAAAGAATAAAAACAAAATTAAACTTATGGAGGACAAATTAAATGATTAAAGATTATTTAAAAAAAGAGCTTAACGGCAAAAATGCTAGAAAAGCTGATATAAACGCTAGACTTGAGGAAATCAACAAGCGTAAAGCTGAACTAGGCGTAATTAATGAGCGTAGTTGCGACGAAAAGGAATTAAAGGCAACTGCTGAGGAATTAGACAAGCTTAAAGGCGAATTAGCCGAAAAGCAAGCTGAATTAGCTGGACTAGAGGCTGAAATTAAAGAATTAGAACAAATGATAGCTGATGCTGATAAACCAGCTGACGGACAAGAAGAAAACCCACAAAGAAAGTCATTTTTAAATTTTGAAACTAGAGGAGGACTAAATAATATGACTATTGAGGAAAGAGAAAAATTAGCAAAGGAATTTTACGAAAGAGGACAATTAAAGAAAAATACAGCTGAAACTAGAGCTATTTTAGTTTCTAGTGGTACAGTTGCAACACCTACTGGAGTAGCTGGCGATATTAGACCAAACTTTGAATACGTACCAAGTATTGTAGATATGGTAGACGTATTAGACTTAGAGGGTATGGGTTCATATAAGATCCCTTATGAGGTATCAATTAGTGAGGCTGACGTAACAGCTGAGGGAGCAGATTATAACTCAAGCAACCCAACTTATTCTTATGTAACATTAACTCCAAGCACTGTTACTGTTTATAGTGAAATTTCTAAACAAGTTAAAAAGCAAACACCAGTAAACTATCAAACTAAGGTAGAAGATAGCGCATATAAGGCATTAAAGAAAAAGGCAGCTGGTATTATTACTAATGCTATTGCTACAAGTACTTTAAGCAAAAAGGTAAATATTACTGTAACAAGTGGTAAGGGTGTTATTGACGACAAGACTTTAAGAAATATTGTATTAAATTATGGTAGTAAAGACGCTGTAATTGGTAACGCTGTATTACAATTAACACAAGAAGATTTAGTAGCGTTTGGCGACGTTAGAGGAACAAACGGAAATAAGAGTGCCGTTTATGAAATTACACCTAACCCATCTGATCCAAATAGAGGAACTATTAAAGACGGTGGCTTAGTTGTTGAGTATGTACTTAACTCTAACTTAACACCTATTGGCGGTGTAACACAAGAGGCATCTAGTGGAGCTGATAAAGTAGGCATGATCTACGGACAACCTAAGTGCTGTGCTTTAGGTTTATTTAGCGGTTATGAGGTTTTAGTAAGTGAGGACTTTGCTTTTAATAAGGGTATGTTAGCTATTAGAGGCGACGCTGAAATGGACGCAAAAGTACAAGTTAAAGACGGTTTTAACATTGTAGTTTTACCAAAAGCAAGCGCATAATAAATAATTAATAAAAACGTGGCTATAACTTTTTTCAAGTGCTACCTTTAGTTATAGCCACTCCTTTTAAAGGAGGTTATAAAATGGCACAAAACGATATTATAGCAAATATGACTAACCTAGCTGACAGTGGACAAAATACTTTTGTCGCTGATTATGCGGAACTTGCAAGACAAACATTATATGAAATGGGCATAAGCCATAAATATATAAACAGTGATGCAGCAGCTTATATTTTAGCTAAGCTTGTTACTGATTTTGTAGAGGACGGCACTTTAAGTAGTACTACTAATGCTTTAATAGCAACACTACGTACAAACCACCCTCATAGTGAGGACGAGGCGACACAAAATGTATAAGCCAGCTAATTTAAGAGAGTTTGTAACTCCAGCTGTGCATAAAAAGCCAGCTTACGAGACTATAAACGGACATAACCAAAAAACTTATAATGCTGTAGGTAATTTAAGAGGACAGTTTAAGCAAAAGACCACTAGCGAGCTTAACGCTAATGGTTTAGTTATTGTAGAGGACAAAGTAACCTATACAACTTGGTGGAGTAATAATCTAAAGGCTCAAGATATTTTAACAATTAATAATATTGATTATGAAATTATAGGGCAGCCCGAAAATGTAGAAATGAGGAGCCGTTACGCTGTATTAAATTTACGCCTTATAAAAGGTGGTGCTTAGTATGGGCTTTGACATTGATTTTAAAGGAGTTAATAACTTAGCTAAGCAAATTGGCGAGTTAGGCGACTACGCTTTAAAACAAGCTGTAGACAATGCTTTTACAGCATCTAAAGAGTACCTAAACAAAGAAATAAGCGGACTAATGGAGCAAAGTATTTATAACTTTAATAGAGGACAAGGCTACTCACAAGGTAAAAGTAAAGCATCTTTTGAGGTTGTAAGTAAAATGCCAGTTGTATGGAGTGGTAATACAGCTGAGGCTTTTATAGGTGTACGCTTACGTGATGCGCTAGAGTTTCAATTTATAATATGGGGTACTCCGCATATGGCAGCTGACTTTAGACTACACAATGCGGTTAAAGTTAAAGGCAATTACGCAAAAGAGGTTAGTAGAATACAACAAGAACAGTTTAACAAGGTAATAAAGGAGGCGTTGAACAATGGTTAATATTTATGACGATCTGAGGGAGTTAAACATACCAGTTTACGCCGAGGGAGCAGCGCCTCAAGAGTTACCTAATGACTATTACACAGTAACCGAATATTACACCAGTACTAATTTAAGTGCTGATAACAAGCCGAAAGAGTATTTATACCAATTTTATTTAAAATGGTACACAAATGATGCAACAAAGCTTTATAGTGGCTTACAAAATGCAATTAATCTATTAAAGAGTAAAGGTTACATTATTAGCGGTGTTGGTTATTGGAATAGAACATATAAAGAAACTTGGTTTAGTCGCCAAGTTGACGTTGATAAAATCGAATATTTAGAGGAGGACTAAAAAATATGGCAAAACAATTTAGAGGTGTAAGCCGTTTAGTATTTGCAACAGTTACTGAAACAAACGAGGGTACAACTTACGGTACACCAGTAGCTATTGATGGTGTTAAAGCTATTAGTCGTGAAATTGCAGCTGATAGCGAAGACGTTTGGGCTGATAATGCTTTATACCAAAAAACTTTTGCTGGTACAAGCGTTACTCGTAGCTTTGAAACTGTAAGACTTGATCCAGCTATTGAGGCACAATTATTAGGACTAACAGCTGTAACAGTAGGATCAGGTTTAAATGCTCCAAAAGCATACGCTACACCAGCTGACGCTAGCGGTCGTCAATATTTCGCTTTTGGTTATGCGTTACACGACGGAAACGCTGAGCAACCTTGCGAAATTGTATGGGCATATAGAGGAATTGTTAACAGCATTTCTAAGAGTGCTAATACTATTGATGCTGGTACTGGATCAGAGGGACAAACTATTGAGGTAAGCTTTACAGCTCCAATTAACAAGTTTACTACTACTGGCGAACGTAACCTAGACTTATTAATGCCAGTTACAGCTGGTACCGACGTAGACGACTGGTTTAGCCAAGTAGTTACACCAGACAACGTAGCAACAGTAATGGGAGCATAGTTTTAAAAAAATAAAGGAGGCACTAAGATCATGGAGGCAATTTTAAATATTTATGACGGCTGCGAAAGCGAAAAGCCAACTAAAACTTATGTATGTAGACGTTTAACATTTCAAGTAGGTACTAAAATTGAAATTTTAAGCGAAAAAGTAGGAAAGTTAGAAAAGAAAAAGAAAGATGCTACAGCTAAGGAAATAGCAGCTATTAATGAGGAGCAATTAAACTTAACTGTTGAAACTTTACAAATTATTTTCCCAAGCTTTACTAAAGAGGACTTTAACGGTGTAGATCCAATAGAGTATCAAAAATTTATTAATGAAATTGGGCAAGCTACAGCAGCCGTAATAAATAGAACGCAAAAAAACTAATTGAGGGCGGCGTTGTAAATGATACAGCAACGCCCTTAAAATCTACTCAAGAGATTTACTTTGACGTTATCGACGCTCTTTGTAGTCGGTTTATGGCATTAAGCCCTTTAGAGGTTTTAAAAGCTGATATGCAAACTGTATTTGATATTTACGTAAATTGCATAATACACGATAAGAAAGAGCAAGAAAAAGAAAACGAAAACGTTTGGGTAACGTCTAGTAATGCCAGTTGGCACTAGGGAGGTGTAGTAAATGGCTGAAAATGAAAGAGAAATAACAACCGTATTTAAAGCTGATATAACACAGTTTACACAGTCTACCCAACAACTTAATAAATACGTTGCTAGTGTTAACGCTGAGTTTAAAAACGCCACTGCATCTATGGGCAAGTGGAACGATAACGCCGACGGTTTAACAGCTAAGTTAAAACAACTTAACGGAGTATTAGCAGCCGAGCAAAAGCGTTTAGATGCTATTCAAAGCGAATATGACGACGTAGTAAATAAACAAGGAGCTAATAGTAAAGCAGCTCAAGAGCTTTATATTAAACTTAACCAGCAAAGCGCTAAAGTTAAAGAAACTCAAAAAAATATAGACTACTATAGCAAGAGTTTAAAAGAGCTAGAAAAAGCTGGAGTAGATACTAAAGAGGAATTAGCGGAACTTACCGAAAAGCTAGAGGATCAGAAACAAGCCGCAAAAGACTTAGGCAGTAGCATTTTAAAAGGTGCAGCTGTAGGAGTTGCTGGGTTTGGTACTGCTTGCGTAGGAGCTATTAAAGGTATTAGTAGCTTAGTAACTAATACTGAGGAACTAAGACTAGAGCAAGGACGTTTAGAGGTATCTTTTAAAGATGCTGGCTTTACAGCTGAGGACGCTAAAAACACTTATAACGAGTTTAATGCAGTTTTAGGCGACACTAAAAAAAGTACTGAAACTTTACAACAGCTAGCTATGTTTAGCAAAAACACTCAAGAGCTAAGCGACTATACTAATATTTTAACTGGTGTATATGCAAAATTAGGCGATAGCTTACCAACCGAGAGCTTAGCTGAGGGTATAAACCACACAATACAACTAGGCGAGGTGCAAGGCTCCTTAGCTGATGCGCTAGAGTGGGCTGGTGTAACAGTTGACGACTTTAACGCTCAATTAGAGGGCTTAAACACTGAGGAGGAGCGTAGCGCTTATATCAATAAAACTTTAACTGGTTTATATGGCGAGGCTGCAACTCAATATAAAGAAACTAACAAAGATATTATAGCTAATACAAAAGCTCAAAACGAATATAATCAAACTATGGCTGATATAGCAACGAAAGTAGCGCCAGCTGTAACCGAGTTTAAACTAGCTATGGTTAATGCGTTGCAAATGGTGTTTGAAAAGTTTAACGAAACTGATATACAAGGCTTAATTAGTAATATAACCGATTTACTAGTTAATTTAATTACTAATGTAATGCCACCACTATTAAACGTTTTACAATGGGCTTTAGACAATATGAACTGGTTGGCACCTACTATAGGTTTAGTAACTGGCGCTATTATAGCTGGTACAGCAGCCTTTAAAGCATATCAAACTATAGTTAATTTAGTTAAAGTTGCACAATTAGCCTTTAACGTAGCTTTAACTGCTAACCCAATAGGACTTATTATTACAGCTATTGGCGCTTTAGTAGCTGCGTTTGTGGTGCTTTGGAAAAAGTGCGAGGGCTTTAGAAACTTTTGGATCGGACTTTGGGACGGTATCAAAAAAGCAGCCTCAGCAGCTTATAACTTTATAAGTACTATATTTGGTGGTATAGCTGAGGTTTTAAAAGCTCCATTTAACGCTGTTATTGCTTTAATTAATGGTGCTATAGGAGCGCTTAATAAAATTAGTGTTGATATACCCGAGTGGGTGCCTATGTTTGGAGGTAAAAAGTTTGGTTTTAATTTAAACACAATACCTTATTTAGCTAATGGTGGCGTAGTAAATAAGCCTACTTTAGCTATGATAGGCGAGGCTGGAAAAGAGGCAGTAATGCCTTTAGAAAATAACACAGCTTGGATCGACAAGTTAGCCGATAAATTAAGCTCAAAAATGGGTAATACAAGTACAGTTAATAACTTTAATTATACTTTTAAGGGTATGGAAACAACAAAACTAGCTCTACATAAAGCCCAATTAGAAACAAAAAGGCTTATAGGAGGTTAAAAAGATGCAATTATTATTAACAAATAAACAAGGGCAAACTTTAGACCTCCTAAATAGCCGTAATCACTTTATTTTATATAAAGCTGAGGCTTTACACGGTATTAATACTGATATTAGCGAAAATAATAGCCCATATATTGACGGTACAATTATAGAAAGCGTAAGAGCTTTGCCAAGATCAATAGAGTTAGGTTTTAAAATTGTAGGCGACGTACAAGAAAGCATTAACTATATAACTAACTTTATTAAAAGTAAGCAATATGTAACCCTAGAGGAAATAACCGACGATAGAGACATAACTATTAAAGGTATTGCAACAATACCACCCTATACACGTATGTTACAAGCTTGCGCTCTAACATTAACTATTTATTGTGGGCAACCATATTGGGAGGACGCACAATATTTAGTAGACGTATTAACACAATTTTTAGACCTTTTATATTTTCCAGTTGAGGGACAATATTTTACTGAAACTGGTAGACCTTTTGGCGCTATTGATACTGATATGGAAAAAACATTTATTAATAATAGTGATACTAGCGTAGGTATGCTAATAGAGCTATTAGTTTTAAATGGCACTATTGTTAACCCTAGAATAAATTGTAATAGTGGTGATCAGGTTGGCTGGTATATGCAGCTTAATTTAACTTTACAAGAAAATGACGAGCTACAAATAAATACTGTTAGAGGGCAAAAGTATATAACTATTAATGGATCTGATACCTATAACGGCGAGCCTATATTAAACTATTTAAAATTTAACGGTAATGACTGGTTACAACTTGAAACTGGGGAAAATAGCTTTAATATAAAAGCTGATATAAACGGCGTTATAGAGGCACCAACAAACGCTTATTTTACAATAACTTATAAAGGTAGGTATGAGTAATGATACCTTACGTTGAAATTATAAAAAAAGATACTTTAAAAATAATTAGCTTAGTAGAGCCTCAAGAGTGTTGGTTTGAAATAAACTACAATGACGTAGGCGAGGCTGAAATATACGCTGTAGCATCTAACGTTAATATGCAAAGTTTAATAAGAGGTAACTATGTGAAATTGCCAAATAAACTATACGTATGGGTAATAACAAGTATTAATTATACATACGTAGAGGGTGTACCAATGATTAGCGCTAAATGTAAAGAGGCTAAATGGTTACTATACAAACGAGTAATACATGATCCTTTAGAATTGCCAAACAAAGTAGCTTTAGCTGTAGAGCAATTAGTTACTAATAATTTAGGTACTGGATCGGAAACAGCTAGAAAAATAATGGGCTTTAACGTAGCTGCAAGTGGTATAACAACAGCATTAACTGATACACAAGCTGCTAGAGCTAACTTACTTGATTTTGTAACTAACCTACTAAAAACATATAATTTAGGCTTTACTGTTATTTATCAAAACGAAAGCTTAACATTTAAAGTAATACAAGGACAAGACCTAAGCCAAGAGATACGATTTAGCCAAAGTTTAGATAACTTGCTAGAAAGCAGTTATTTACTAGACGATAGCAACTTAGGTACTAATGCTTTAGTAGTAAGTACTGTTGATAATGTAGACTATACCCAAGTATACGATAAAGGAGCTACTGGAGTTGATAGATCTGAGATTTTAATTAAAAGTAACTTATCAACCGAATATACACCAAACGGAGCTACTGAGCCAGTAAAATTAGATTTAACTAACCCAACTGACTTGGCTTTATATAAAAGTTGGCTAACCCAAGAGGGACGCACCAGCTTAAATGATTATGTAGAAAAGAAAACAATAAACAGCACTTTAGATTTAACTAACTCGCTTTATGAATTTGAAAACGACTACAACGTAGGCGATATAGTAGGAATTATAGACGATTATTTTAAATATGATGCTAAAGCTAGAATTATTAAGATAACAATTAACCAAAACGCCAACGGCTATGGCGAGGAGGCGGAGTTTAAGGAGGTAGAATAATGGCTCAAAAATCTTTATTTTTTAATGCGTTACCCGATCCAACAAGCCCAACTGGGTACGATAGAAATTACAACGCTGACGACATAAGCGACTGGTTAGCTGTTGTATGGGACACTGGAGTAGTAAAAGGAGGCTTACAAGTTGAGGCTGCAACTGGTATGACTGTAAATGTTGATATAGGTAGAGCAGCTGTTAACGGTAAAGCATACATTAACAAAGCCTTATTACCTTTTACACTTAGCCCAAACGGTGGCGCCAACTCAAGATATGATTATATTGTAATTAAATATAATAATAATATCGGCGCTAGAACTATTACAGCCGAGTTGGTTACTGGTACTACTACCATACCAACAACAGCTGGCTTAACACGTAATAATAACATTTACGAGATCATGCTAGCTTATATTGAGGTTGCGCCAAATGCAACCAGCATTGTACAAGCTAACATTACTGATACTAGAGGCTGGGGAAACCGTAAAAACATTAACGGACAATATATTGACGATAGCGGAAACCCAATACCAGTACAAGATTTAGGCAACTGCTGCCCTTACTTTACGGCTGTTAAAGGTTATGACGATTACTACGACGCTATAGTACAAATGTACGAAAGCGTAGTAACTGTACAAAGTACAACTACAAATATAGTAACTAATTTGCCAGCATCTTTATATAACAATAAATACAGTATTGTAGAGGTATACACAAATGGTATTAAGGAAAATACCAGCGCCTATACAGTTAATACAAGTAGTGAGTATATAACTATTACATTTAATGCAGCTAAAAGCGCTGGAGCTAAAATTACTGTTGATTTAGGTAACTTTATTGACGGCGAGGGCTTGAGTACTGCTATAGCTGGTTATAATCAATTTACACAAGACGTAGCCGAACTACAACAAGCTAATGAGTATAACTATTATTGCAATGGCTCAAATGATAATACTTTAATAACAAACTTAGTTAATAATTTTATTAATGGTGGATCAGATTATAAGAGCTTAAAACTTAACATTATAGGTAACTTTGGTTATACGTATATGGTAGGAGGTAGCGGAACACAAACTAGCCCATATAAGTTATTTGACTTTGCTAATGGCAACCGTAAAGTAATATTGGACTTTAGCAACTGTAGCGCCGTTAATGTTAGCGTAAGCGGTGTATATGTAACTATCTTTAATATGTCTACTGGAAATATTAAAGTCAATAATCTTAGCTTAATTGCTAATGGTACAGCTAGTGGTACTGTAATAAGAGTATTTAATACGCCAAACGCTAATATAGAGTGTAATAATTGCCGTTTTTGGGTAACTGGCTACCAAGATAGCTTAATAAGCTTATGCGGCACATTTAACAACTGTAGAGCTACAGTTACTAACTCAATTAATAACTCATATTGTTTTATGACTGCTGGAACTGGGCTTTTAACTCTTAACGGTGGTGTATATTATGCTTATTGTGGAGCATCTAACTTAAAGAGTGCTATTGTAGGGCAAAGTGCAGCTAATGCAGTTAGCTTACTATATGGCGTTGTAGCTCCTACTGCTGCAAAAAATGGTTTTTACCAAACAAATGCTATTTACCAAGCTAACACAAATGGAAACTACGTTAACTGTAGAGACCTTGTAAGTACCTTAACTATTTACGTACAACAAGGTTACTCCACAGTAGCTGGAACTATAAGCTTAAGTAAGACTGTATAAGTAATATACACGTAATATACAAATTATACTTTTTTATCTTTTTTCTACAACTGCAACTGTACACCTAGCAACGCTTATTAGCTTATTTTCCTCGTCGGTAATTTTTATATCCCAAAACAATTACTATTTTTAAAGATAAAATAAATAAACCTCCAAAAGCCTTATATATCAAGGTTTAGGAGGTTTTTTTATATGGCGCAATTTAAGTAAATTGTAAACAAAGCGTTACTAAATTATATAAAATTTTAAACGTAATATACAAATAATATACAAGCAATATACTTAATCTATACGCATAATATACATACATTAATATTTAAAAGTGTCTATTACTTTTATTAAATCATTAATATTAAGTGTAGTATAATGATCCGTTATATCATTATTTGAGTGTCCTACAATACGCTTAACAGTTAAATTATTAAGCCCTAACCTATGACACTGGCTTATAAAAGTGTGTCGTGTCTCGTGTATTGTATGAGTTAAGCCTAATGCGTCTTTAATTTGTGGAGCGTAATTTTTTTGGAAATTGCTATATTTAAGCTGTTTATTTTGTTTGTTTGTAATAAGATACTCACTATCATTTAACCTAGCCTTAATTAACGGCTCTATATCTCTATGTAAAGGTACATACCTAATACCAGCAGCCGTTTTAGATTTTTCAACAAACATATAACGCTCTTGCAAATTTACGTTTTTTATTTGCATCTCTAAAAGCTCACTAACTCGCATACCAGTATAAAGCAATATTAAAAATATGTCGGCGTGATTAATATTTTTATAATTAGCCCATAAGTGTTTTATTTCGTCGCTTGTAAAAGGTACTTTAGGCTTTTTTGGCTCTTGTGTAGGCATCTCTAAATATTGGCTATAATCTTTTTCAAAATCATATTTAGCAGCATATTTATAAATTTGACCTAAAAACATTTTAATTTTAGGTATGCTGCTTGTACTTTTGCACGTATTAATTAAAGCTTGTAAATGTACTATTTTAATATCTTTAAAAGGCATATTATGCAGTGGCTCACAATGTTTAAACCATACTTTATAATGGGCTATTGTAGACTTGCTTATTTTTTCATAGCGATAACTTGCCCACTCCTCGTATAGCTCTTTAAAAGTAATATTGCTTTGCGTTAATATACTTGGGTTTGTGTTATATTCGGCTAAAAACTCTAGTGCATCTTTGCGCTTTTCAAAATACCCAAGATATTTATATTTTTGGCGATATGATTTTACACCGTCTTTGTTTAAATGCTCCTCAACCCCAATAGTAATACGTACAGCAAAAGGCTTACGCCTTTTTTTCCCTAAATTAATAATAGATCCATAACCGTTAGGAAACCTCATTAACGTTTACATACTCCTTTAATTTTTTATCATAAATAATATAAGTGTATTTAGAGCTGGTTTTAATAGCGGCACCAAAAGGCAGCTCGCCACGTTGTAAGCCTATACGTATACTTAAAGGGCTACAGCCTAATAACTTTGCAACTTGGTTAACAGTTATTTTACTCATAATTAGCACCTCTTTTATATTTTTTAACTTACATGATCTAATTTACTTAACGTCTAGCTCTAAATAAAGTTTTAATATTTCTTTATAAGCTTTTGTCTTGTCCTCTAAAGGTATTTCCTCGTCGTCAAAAATAACTCTAGCTTTTGCTACTAATTCGGTCAGATCGTCGTTACATACTCCGAAATACTCCAAATTAACGCCTAATATTTCGGCTATACGCTCCAGCTCTTTTATATGAGGCGAGCGCCTACCTATTTCATAATTAGATATAGTGGCTCGTTGTATGCCTAGCAAGTCGGCTAGGTGTTGTTGGGTGTAGCCTTTTGTTTTACGTAATATTCTTATTTTACTACCAATTTTGCTCGACAATCTTAAATTACCCTCTTTCTATTTTTTCTAGTTTTTGTTATTATAATAAAAAAAAGTAACATTATGCAACCTTTTATTAACCTATGATAACTTAATAATACGATAAAAAGAAAATGGAGGCAACCTTACAAATGACTATTAAAGACATTATCGAACAAGATTTTATAATGTTTAAAGAGTTGCACGTTGTTAAAGACACTGAGGCAAAAGTTACTTATCACTTTATTTTTGGCAAAATTATAATGGCGGCACAGCTTGGCGCATTACCTTTAGCTGATGCTAACAACTTAATAGAGGCGCTGTTTGCACTTTATGATACCCTAGAGAGCCGTATTTAATTACGGCTTTTTTAATACCCACTTTATAAGTTTATCACAAAAAACCATTATTTTTACAAAATGTAAAAAAATGTATTGATTTTGTAAATAATAAGAGTATAATAATAAATGTAGGGAACAAGTGTTCTCTAGGAGGTAACACAATGGAATTTGAAACAATTAAGCAAAATGAGCTAGTTATGTTATATCAAAAAGAAACTGACTATATGATTATGTATATTAAAGGACAACGCAAATTTGATTTATACGATACTGACAAAAACGGTAACCCAACAACATTAGCAGCAACTTTTAAAACTTTAAAAGAGGCAAAAGATACAGTTAAATATGTATATGACAGTATGTATAACTAGGAGGTAAGATCATGACAAAGAAACAATTAACATTAAACATTAAAAATTATATTAAGGATCATAAAGAACTACAAACAGCCACAGTTAAACTCGCTGATATGGAAAAGTGCGCTGGAGCTTGCAAATGCGATAAATTTTATGTAATGCAAGTTATACGCTATGGAAAAATAATTTTTTAGAAAGGTTAGCGCTTAACCATAAAGCGCAATTTATTTTAAATATGATGCGCCACAACGCAACTATTTTGGAGGTAATGTACAATGTTTGAATTTAAAGAAACAATTAAAGCTAGTAAAGGTTATAAGATTTATAAAACTAATTTCTTATTAGATAAAACAAAGGACGATAGCAAAAATGCTGGTTTTCACGATTTATTATTATTAAGCTCAACTGACTATACCGACTTAACTTTATTAAACGGCGACGAGTTTGTAATGGCTGCACAGTCAAGAACTTTTAAAGACTTTAAATATGAGTTCTTAGACGGAAACAACGAGGCAGCCAAGCTAGAGGAAATGTTTATAACTAGAAAAGGTAACAAGTATATTTATTGGCGAGATATTATAACTGACGAGGACTTTTTAACAAAAATTGAGGAGGACTAAAAACAATGGAAAAGTTAACTATTGTTTATCATAGGTTACAAGTTTTATATGACACTGTAGAGGACATTAAAGCTGATTTGGTGGAAAAGCAAGCGGTTATTGAGGAAAACGCAAACACTTATTATAGAGACTTAACCGAGAACGAGCAAGAACGTTGGGACACTCTATACGAAATGATATTAGCTTTACTAGACTGCCAAGAAAATATACAAAGCGCACAATATGATATAGAGAGATATTGCAATTAAGGAGGATCAGAAACAATGAGATTATGGCATTATGAGTTAATACCTTATTTGCCTAAGAGCCAGTTATTAGCTCAATGGCGAGAGCTTAACAGCATCTTTACAAAGCAAGACAAGCATATACTTATTAATTACATTTACGACTACCCTAAAAATGACTTATTTATTTTTAGTCAAATGGTTATGTCGGAAATGACAAAAAGAGGTTATAAAGTTAATACTACTAACTTTAAAAATTATTTTATTAATAGCAAAGATTATCGTTATAGTTTGTGGTTTGATTATATAAGCTGCAAAAAACCATTTCAAAACCACCATAACAAACGTTACTTAAGACAATGCTTTTATAACTTACAAGAAAAGTACGACCGAGGGCAAAAAGACTTTAGCCAAGAACAATACGACTTATTAAAAAGCTTTTTCACTGGTAGATTTTATGGCGTATTTAAGGAGGTGTAACAATGGAACAATTAAAAGTTTTAGAGCTTTTCGCTGGTACTCGCTCAATAGGTAAAGCTTTTGAAAAAAGAGGGCATAAAGTTTACTCGGTTGAGTGGAATAAAGATTTTAAAAACATAGACTTATACGCTGATATAGGCACGTTGACAGTGGAGGACGTTATAAAGCTTTGTGGTGGCAAACCTAACGTTATATGGGCTAGTTTTGACTGTACTAGCTACTCTATAGCTGGCATATCACACCATAGACGAAAAGAGCCTAACGGTAATTTAGCTCCAGTTAGCGAGTATGCTAAGTTTTGCGATCATGTAAACCAACACGTTTTGGATCTGATAAAAGAGCTAAAGCCAACATATTGGTTTATAGAAAACCCTAGGGGGGGACTAAGAAAAATGGACTTTATGCAAGGTTTACCTAGATATACAGTAACGTATTGCCAATACGGCGATAAACGTATGAAACCTACTGATATTTGGACAAACCACCCTAACCCAAAATTTAAACCACCTTGCCACAATGGCGATAAGTGCCACGAGCCAGCGCCAAGAGGCAGCCAAACTGGTACACAAGGACTAATTGGGAGTAAAGAACGCTCACGCATACCAGCTAAATTATGTGAACATATAGCCGAAATATGCGAGGAAGAAAACCCACAACGAGCAGCACCAAAATTTTTAACTATTTACGATTTTTTAGGCGAATAAATGCGCCAGTATGTAAGCATTTAAAGAGAGGACACATTATGTATATTTTAGATACTAAAAACGACGAAAATTATTTTATTTTAATTAACGGCGATAGCAAGATAAAGTTTAGCAAAAAAGCTAATACTTTAGAGAAAATAATAGCCTATTTAAAGCAAATTGGCGTAAAAGATTTAAAAGTAATTTAGGAGGTAATAAGACAATGAGAACAAGTTTAAAAATATTAAGAGTTAAACACAATTTAACTCAAGCTGATATAGCTGACAAGCTGGGCGTAAGCTACCCAACTTATAACCTGATCGAACAAGGAAAGCGTAAAGGCTCTACTGAGTTTTGGGCTAAGCTGCAACAAGTATTTAATTTAACTGATGCCGAAATGTGGGCGCTTTATATTAATAAAGAGTATGCAGTTAACCAGCCACTTAACGTAGAAAAGAGGTAAGATCATGAAACTACACGAGCTAAAAATTAAAGCTGAATATATGCAAGCTATAGCACTTGGGCGTAAAAAATTTGAACTACGCAAAAATGATAGAGACTATCAAGAGGGCGACTTAATAAAGTTTAATGTTATATACGGCAAAGGTTTAACAGTAACTAATGAATATGGGTTTTTTTACGAAAGTAAAGGCGTTAACTTTTATAAAAGCATTGACTTAAACAGTGAACTTTACAAAATAACATACGTATTAAAGGACGTGCCACAGTATGGGCTAGATGCTGAATATTGCATATTAGGTATTAAAAAATTAGATCTAAAGGAGGTATAACTAATGAGTAAAAACATAGCAAACTTTATACAAATGCCGTATAATTCAAAAATTAAAAATGAGAAACAATTAGAAAAAAATAGCTATTGTATGAGTTTTATGGAGCAGTTAGTAACAGCAAAAGTAAGTCAAATAAATGATTATGCTATTAAGCAGCTTTACGATACTTACAAAGATACTGACGTAAGCGCAATATTTATTATCGATATGGAAAAATTTACGGATTTTTTAATGCGATACTTACCAGTTTATTTAAAGGAGGAGTAAAAAATGGCACGACGTATTAAATATTTTGCTGGTCAAAAAGAAACACAGCCAATTAAAGATAAAAAGCAGCTGCAAAGCCTTTTATATTACTTACTAAATAAAATAGACAAAGCTAAAAGCGACGTTAAGAAATACCAAGCTTATAGAAACTATATGCTGGTGCTAGTTGGCTTAAATACAGCCTTTAGGGCTGAGGATCTGCTCCAGCTTAGAGTTTGCGACCTTAACGGCTATATCAGTATTAAAGAAAATAAAACTGGTAAGATGCAAAACTTTAAAATGAATAAAGACTTTAAAGCTGAGGTAGATAAATACGTACAACGCTTTAATTTAGGGCGCTACGATTATATGTTTATGGGACAAAAAACAGTAGTTAATGGCAAGCGTTACGCTTTACCTATAAATCGTCAACAAGGACATAGAATAGTTAGCCGAGCTGGGGACGCTATAGGCATACAGTTTGTGTTTGGTTTGCATAGCTTACGTAAAACGTTTGGCTATCAATATATTAATAATGGTGGGCAAATATTAACGCTTATGAAAATGTATAACCACGATAGCCCCGACGTTACGTTACGTTATGTATGCTGGGGTAGAGACGACGCTGAAAAGGCTAGAGAGGGCGTTTATTTAGGTGTTAAAAAATAATGAAAGAATTATATAAAATACTATGGCAAGAGGCATTTAAAGACTTACAACAGTTTTATTTAGAGCTAGCTAAAAACCACCATAGTAATACTATAAATTACTCGTCTTTTACAAAAAGCGAGCGTAAACAATACTGGAGTTTAAAACGTAATGAGTTACTAGCTAGATCAGATTATAAAAGGATCATGTAACAATGTAAAAAAGAGGTAAATATGAAAGTATTAGAAATTATATTATTTATATTAAGTATAATAGGAGCTGCTGTATGTATTGCAGTGATTATTAAAGAGTATAGAGGCGAATAAGGACAATGACAAGTAAAGAGGCACTAAAAATATTATATGATCCTAGACAGCCAAAATATATACCAGTCATTACAAGGCGCAACGCTTGTAGAGTTATTGCTCAAGAACTAATTAATTTAGAAAATACTAATAAAAAAATCAAAGAAGAACTAGAGGAACTTAAAGAACACAAGCAATTTTTAAAAGAGCCAAGTAGGTGCTGCAGCAAAACAACTTATTATATTAAGACATTAGAAATAATGATAGCTAAAAATGTATATATTAAAAGATTAAAAGCACTTACAAGATCTTATGGCTGGACTAAAAAAGCATTAGATAATTATAACAAAACAAGGCTAGTAGAAACTGAGCAACTAAGCCAAGAAGAATTTAATGTACTGCAAGTATCTTTTATAGCACAATTTAAAATATAAATAGTTTACAAAAAATACGCTTTTAACGTTAAAAAGGCTTACGGTATCATTTTTATAAAAAAAGGGTAGATATAAAAGAGGGTTAAAAGGGCATAGGTAAAGGGTTTTTAAAGGTTTTAAAAGCCATTAAAAAAAATTATACACTTTTAGTGGTTATGTATCATTTTTGAGGGGCATTTTTGCATCTAGTTTTCAATGCTACTTAGCTGCTGAAAATTTAAAGAGGTATTAATAAAATGAGCATATTTAATGAGGAAAATAACAAGCTTATTGAAAAAGCCCAAGCTGATATAGCTAAACGAGTTAAAACTAACTTAGCCACTATACACAAAGGCGATACAGTGCAGCTAGTTTATTGTTACGAGGCTTTAAAATATGGCTCACAAGGTTTTAAGGTTTTAGCTGATGCAACTTGGCAAGGTTATTGCTGGTGCATTGAACTAGAGGAACTGGGGCTATTTCATATAGGTTTTATTAAGAAAATTTAAAAGGAGGAAAAATAAAAATGAAAAGATTACAAACTATTGAGGAACAAGTAAAAGGGGCTTTAGTATCTGATCCCAGTACAAGAGGCGACGACTTTTTATTAGTGCTAGAGGTATATAAAAACTATTTGCCACTAGATTTATGGGAAAAATTAAGCGAGGTATTAAGCACTCATAACAAACACAGCTTACCTAGCTTTGCAAGCGTTGTAAGATCTAGACGTAAGCTACAAGCTGAGGACGTTAGCTTAGTAAATACTAAAGTTAAAAGCTTTAGAAAAGACCAAGAGCAAGCTTATTTAGATTATGTTAGAAATTAACTTATAAACCTTTTAGCGTAAAATTGTAACACTTTGAAACTATTTTTAAATAAACAGTTGAAAGTTGATGCTAAATAATTATAATAATAAATATAGGGCTTAATGCTCTTAAAAAAACACGTTGGTAGTAATGGCGGTTGCTACTAGCAAGCTATATACTACCAACTTTGGCATTTACCCTAGAGAGCCGCCACTCCACTAGGGTAGATGCTTTTATTTTTAAGTTAGAAACGAGGTTAAACAAAATGGCAACAGCAAACAAAAAATATTACTGGCTTAAATTAAAAGACGATTTCTTTAGAGATAAGCGCATAAAAAAACTACGTCGAATTGCTGGAGGCGATACCTACACAGTTATTTATTTAAAGCTCCAATTATTGAGCTTAAAAAACAATGGCGTATTAATTTATGAGGGAATTGAGGAAAGTTTCGAGGAAGAACTAGCGCTAGATATTGACGAGGACGTAGACAACGTAAAAATAACTGTGGCGTTTTTAAAATCAAACGGACTTATTGACGAGGCGGCACCTAATCACTTTACAATGACTGAAACTATTAAGTGTATTGGTAGTGAAAGCGATAGCGCAGCTAGAGTAAGAAAACACCGAGAATTAAAGGCACAACAGCAATTAGCGTTACAATGTAACGGCACTGTAACAACTAGTAACATAGAGATAGAGAAAAGAGAAAACAAAAAAGAACAAGAGATAAAGCAAGAATTAGAGAAAGAGCAAGAAAAAGAAAGCACCGAGCTTACAGCTCTACCAGCTGACGCTGGCGACGTTGTTAAAGCTGAGGTTGTTAGTTTTGAGGAACAAGCTTTTAATGAATTTTGGCAAGCTTACCCAAAAAAGATTAATAAAAAAGGAACATTTACAGCTTTTAAGCGTATTAAGCATCTAAAGGACGAATTACCGTTAATACTACAAGCTGTAGAAACTTATAAAGCATCTAAAGGCTGGCAACAAAATAACGGACAGTATATACCATACCCACTAACATTTATTAATCAAGAACGTTGGAAAGCTACACAAGATCAGACAAGAGAACAACAGCTAAATAATATTGATATGGGCGGTTGGGTTTAATAAATAAATTAAGATTTAAAGTAAAGGTTTGATATTAAATGCAATTAAGAGACATTAAAGTAGGTTTAAAAGTACAATTTATTAGTTTTAGAAATGGTAAGCGAGTTGGCTTAGATAAAGAAATATATACAATAAAAGATATTAACTTTAATGACTGGGGACAATGCGACATTTTAGTAGATAGTGAGGGCTACGAAATTTATACAACGCACGAGGCTATAGAGTTAGCTAGTGAAACGGCTATAAAAGCTTACGATCATGAGCTTTATAAAAAGCCAGCTAATTTAAGATATAAGCAGTTGACTATATTTGATATTTTGGAGGTGTCATAATGCTAGATCAAAAAACATTTTTACAAGGTTTAAATTATTTAAAAGCTAATTATATTAACTGGAGCTTTGATATTCACAACGATATAGCTTTAAAGGTTTGGTATAAAAAATTAAGTTGTTTAGAAGATGCAACATTTATGCAATTAATCGAGTTATATACTGATAAAAGCAAATTTGCACCACAAAGCCCAGCTGATTTACTAAACTTAGTACCTCAAGACTTAGCGCCTAATGATGCTTGGGACATTATTTACGCAATTATTTTAAGAACATTTAATAATAGCAGTTTCTTAAATACTATGGCTAAAGAACAGCCAACGCTTTACCCTTTTGTACAGTTTTGGGACATTGAGAACGTAAGCAAAGATAGCGAGGGAAATAAATGTTATGGCTATCAATTTGGGCGCCAATTTAAAAGAGAGTATCAAACTTATTTAAACTCTAAAAAGTTAGTTAGAATTGGTAACAGTCCAGTTATGCTTATTGAGGGTTAAAAATGCGTCAGTTTGTTAGCATTTAAAACTAAAAATAAACGGAGGTTTTAAAATGAAAATTAGCGACTTACGATTATTAAGGCTTTTATGCGCTAGGCTAGGTATTGTAACGCTTAAAGAGTTAGAGGCTTTTAAACTACAACACCAAGCTAGCACAAACACAATGCTTTTGGAGCATCTAAAAATATATGTTACCACAAATACGACTTATAGAAAAGTTAATACATTATAGTAAACTAAAGAGGCTTTTATGCCTCTTTTTTTTGCGTCGCTTTGTAAACATTTTAATTACAAATGTGTTAATTTTATGTATACTTAATTAAAAAGGAGCTGTTATTATGCGAATAGTAATTAATGCTGGGCATACTAAGTTAGGTGTTGGATCAGGTGCCAGTAAATATTTAAACGAAAGTGTAGAAACACGTAAAGTAGCTTTTGAATTAATGAAACTATTAGCTAATACAACACACGAGGTAATACCAGCTGTTTTTGATAAATCTAGCGACAATTTAAAGGCTGCTGTTGACTTATCAAACAAAAGCAAAGCTGATTTATTTATTAGCATACATTTTAACGCTGGAGGCGGTAAAGGTTGTGAGGCATATACTTATAACGGTGCTAAGCATAGACAAGCTGTTAATGCGTGTAAAAATCTATCTAAGCTGGGGTTTATAAACCGAGGTGTAAAAGACGGCTCCAAGCTTTATGTAGTACGGTTAACTGTTTGCGTAGCTATACTTATAGAGGTTTGTTTTGTAGACAGCGTACTAGACGCTGAAATATACGCTAGAGTTGGTGCAAGTAATGTAGCCAAAGCTATTTATGATGCTATTATTTAGAAAAATTAAAAAATACTATTGTAAAATAATGTTAAAATTTGTAAAATGAAATTAGATAGCAATGTTATTATATTTTTTTAAGCAAGAGGAGGGACGGTGGGCAAATTAAAATAAAGGTGGTGTAAATATGGCTAAGCGAGGAGCCAAAAACAAATACGAGCAACTAGTAAAGCCGTATTTAGATCTTATAAACGCCAAGATCAGACAAGGTGTAACTGAGGCGGAAATAGCCAAAGCGCTTAGTATAAGTGTTGCATCTTTAAATAATTATAAACAACAACACCAAGAATTAAGAGACGCTCTAAGTAAAAATAAAGGTGCTGACGTTTTACAAGGGCTTATTAATGCTGGTGTTAAAGCTGCTACTGGTTGTTACGTTGAGAACGAGCAAACAGTTTACGGAGTTGACGAAAGAGGCAACCCAGTAATTAAGCAAGTTGTAAAAAATAAAATTTGGCAGCCTCCAAATGCTGCTTTAAATAAATTTTACGTCCAAAACTTTGGCAAAGAGCAAGGCTATACTAACGATCCTTTAGACTATGAATTAAAGAAACAAAAAGCCGAGTTTGACCAAAAAATAGCTGAGGCTAACAACTGGGACTTAAACCTAGATAATAAATAAATTTTGGAATTATTAAAAGACTATAGGAAAAAAAGGAGGTCAGATCATGGCATTTTATGCACACGACGATTTAAACAACCGAGTAGAAACTCTAAGCAAAGAGGGAATATACGCATTATTAGCTGCTGCAATTCAACAAGGACAACTACCACAAATAGATCAAAATACAGCTTTTGTGACTATGATTAAATCTATTGTAGACGGTAAAGCATACAAGCAAGCTTATTGCACACAAGCGCAATATAACGAGCTTGTAGCTGCTGGAACAGTAGAGGGTAATACTATGTATATTATTACTGACGACGATAGCTATACAACATTAGTTAATATGATTAATCAATTAAACGAAAATGTTAGTAATTATATTGATAGTCTTGACGATATTAACGCAAATATCAATTATACAAAAATTGATAACGAGGTTGTTGGTCGAAAGTGGTTTTATAATTTAGGCGACGATCGTAACGCATTTAACGAATACGATTATGCTAGTCGTACAAATATAGTAAGTAAAGATAATATTGGCGACGACGACCATAGCAAAACAACTACAGTAGAGCAAACTTATGAAATGGTTAGAATTAACTATAAAAGCACTAACACTGACGACCCTATCGAAAATGAAATATTTTTAAATGAGGACGGCTTAGTAATATCAAAAGGCGAGCTTGGTTTTAAAACACCCGATCAACAAAGTTATATATGGTTAGCGCCAACTAATGAGGGAAGATTAAAACAAGATATTAATACCATTGCTGTACTTGAAGATTTTGGACAAATGCAAAGCAAAACTGCTGCTATAAATAAACTAGGTTTATATGCTATTAAAGTATCTTATGTAGACGGCTCAACAACAACATATGCAACAGTTATGCTAAGTGTAACACATACGCAAGATACTAGTATTTTCTCAACACCAGTACCTAACTCAAGCGGAGCAGCTTATGTAATTTTAGATGCTTTAGGTATGACCTTGAGAGCTAGGAGCTGCACTATCGAAGATATACGGCTAGTAGTTGCCTATTAGGAGGTAGATTATGTCTTATATAAATGGACACAAAGTTTTAAAAGTTGTAATTTACAATGAAAGTCAAGCATCTATTGGCATACCGCCAGTAGATAATTTGCGTGTTACAAATACTTTAGCATCTTGGACAGCTCCTAATTTAACTAACTTAACACAATATAACCCAGTTGTTAGCTATATTGTAAAAGTAAATAATACGGTTGTAGCTGAGACAACAACAACTAATATTGATCTATCAAGTTATTTTGTTGATGGAGTTAATGCCGTAAGTGTAATCGTTAAAGTATTATTAACTAATAATGCGGAAACTACAACAAATTATTCTCCAGCAGTTACCACATTAAGTACAACTCTATCAGTAGCAATTTGTGAAATGGCGACTGGCGTAGTTGGTAACAATGTATATTTATTTGGTGGTCGTGGCAGTGGTTATTTAAACACAATACTAAAGTTTGACACAGCAACTGAAACAATAACCACATTAAGTGCAACATTGCCAGCAACAATTTATGCTATGGCAAGTGGCGTAGTTGGTAACAATGTATATTTATTTGGTGGT
>Ga0247611_10002495_pt1 | contig 29548 bp, 32 predicted proteins | sample 177DNAGHGhighgp2_FD_192422 | JGI IMG/M metagenome (GOLD analysis project Ga0247611, IMG submission 192422) | Sheep rumen microbial communities from Palmerston North, Manawatu-Wanganui, New Zealand - 1770 DNA GHGhigh gp2 | ecosystem: Host-associated > Mammals > Digestive system > Stomach > Rumen... | reverse complement strand
AACCATGAGTTCATGTGCGTTTGAGAGGTATCTCAAACGACAGGGTACTAAAACTATATAGTGGACAACCATGAGTTCATGTGCGTTTGAGAGGTATCTCAAACGACAGGGTACTAAAACGGATTGTCTTAGGTCTTTCAAAGATGAGCTGTTTGAGAGGTATCTCAAACGACAGGGTACTAAAACAGAAATTGTGTATTTCTGTTGTTCTGTTTCGTTTGAGAGGTATCTCAAACGACAGAAAAAAGCATCTGACACATGAAGTGTTGGGCGCTTTTTTTGTGCCCGAAAATAGTCAGTTTGAATTGAGTTTATTAAATGGATGTCATATAATTAGATAAGTAGACATCGTTTGGGAATTAGCTGAAAGGAGAGACAGGTTGAAGGTATCAAAGGTTAATAATGTCAGGTTCGCTGTAGTAAATAAGGCGGATGATCAGAAGAGTGAACATATGGGGGTTCTGTACAAATCACCGAAAAATACTATTAAGACAAGCGATTTAAGGAATGTTGTCAAAGAAAGAGTTAAGAAGGCCTCCATCAAGAAGAAAACTTCTGACAATGGGCCTCAAAAAAGATATGATATCGATAGTCTGACAAAATCTATAAAAAACCAGAATCTGGTTGTTCAAACTAAAACTTTGGAGAATGATAAAGATGTTAATAACAATGATGAGTCGGGGGAGAGTACTCATATAATAGGTTTGTCAGAAAGAACCGGTGGTTCTAAAGCAAAATTGGATAAAGCGTTTGGTGATTTTCTGAAAGAATATGCAACGCTTGATAAGGAATATAGAAAAGAATGTCTTGATAAGATCAGAAATATCGTGAAGTATTTTTATTATGGTGGATCGGCATTCTATCAGACCGAAGATAAATATGACCATTTTGTTGTTCTTCCGGAAGAGCTTAAAAAGACTGGGGAAGATAATAATGAGGATAATGTTAAGAAGATTACTCAATATGTATTAAGAATAAGCAGAAAACGATATGACAAGTGTATTGTTCATATCGTTAAGAATAAAAGAAATCCCGGATGTTTTTTTGATAATGAAGATCTTAATGTTTTCTGGATAAGGCATATACAGGCATGCTTTGAAAACCTTCTTAATAATAAAATTGCAAAGAAGGGGAAGTATTACAGATTTGATGATAAAAAGCTCTTTGATGCTACATACAGAGAAGCTATCAACTACCTATGTGTAAAATATATTGCTATAGGCAAAATGGTCTACAAGGTAATAAATGACAGATTATCAGAGGATGACCATAACACAACAAATAAGAAAGATATAGATCTTATCGGTGTTAATGACAGATATAAAGATGGATTTGACTCCTTCATGCTTGAAGATATGAAAGCAGAGGAGGAGCTTCAAAGAAATATATCTGTTTATTGTTCGTTTGCCATAAATAATCTGCGTGAGGCACTTGATGTTAAAGGAGATATACTTTTCGATAAGAATAAAGGCTCAGAAGATACAGAGTTGAATACTACCAGGATTCTGCAATATTTTGGTGGAAAAAGCAGATGGCAGAAGTTCTTTGATATGTCGGATATGAATGCTGATGACCTGTGTAAAGAGGTAAAAAGCAGTCTGTCCAGACTAAGGAATTCTTCTTTTCATTATTTTACAAATGAGTCAAAAGAGGATTCGGATGCGTTATCCACAAACACGATTATAGGTGAGATGCTAAAATGGGATGCCAAGGCAGCTGACATGCAGATAGTTGAAAAGATTTATTCCAACAATCTGCCGATGTTTTACAATAAAGAAGATCTGAGGGAAGCTATAGGCACGATATATTCCAAAACATCGGAGAGGAAATCTCAGGTTCCGGCATTTAATACCGTAATAGTAAGAAAAAACCTTAAGAGTTTCTTGGCAGATTATTGTAATATTCCCGTTGATAAGCTTCTAAGGGAAAATAAAGTTGACGAAGAAATGGGTAATAAGTGGCTGAGTGCTGTTTATTATCTGTTAAAAGAGATTTATTACAGCCATTTTCTGAGAGATGCCGGATGTATTAATTCTAAAGGAATATCTTATACGATGACACTGTTCAATAAGAATATAAGCAAATTGTCTAATGCTTCTAATAACTCTTGGGCGGTTAATGACTTTAAGGAATATGTTAAATCTGTAAAGGAAGGACGTTCACTTTCGGAAATCTGTCAGATGATAAATACTGAATATGAAAGACAGAATAATAGTAGTCGTAAGATAAAATCAGCCGATGGATTGGCAACGGGTAAAATTCCTAAAAATGCTTTTCCACACTTCAAGATATTCCTTAATCAAACACTGATGGGCGCTTTCTCTGATTTTCTGAAGAGCTATAAAAAAAGTAAAGATAGTAAAAAGAATATATACAGTTTCCTGGCTAGACCGCGATTTAATAAAGTGAATCCGGACAAGGATGAGTTTATCAATTTTATATTAGGCGGTGAGGGTGAAAATGCATTCGAATATTATTCAAAGAATTCAGAAGTATTAAATAATATAAGCGTTTTAGAGGATTGGTATGTCCTTGGCAGGATGCTTAGCCCTAAATGCTTGAATAATCTGTCCGGATCGTTAAGAAGGTATATTCAGTATAAGACGGACATTAGTAATAGAAAGAAAACTCTGAAGAAATATGATGGAGAAACAGAACTCGAGCTGGGAAAGATTGGAAGAATAAAAATTGTTCTTGGTATATTTGATATTTGCAGTAGACTAAGCGGAGCAGTATCAAATAATCTGAAGGATTATTTTGCAGACGAGGAGGAATATGCAAAGTTTATATATAAGTTCTTTGATTATCAATTTGACGGACATTCATATGCTTCAAGCTTAAATAACTTCTGCAATTATGAAGACGTTAAGAGGATTGGAATATATTATGATGGAAATAATCCGATAATCAACAAGAATATTATCCTTGCCAAATTATATGGTAATGCTGAAAAGATAGCAGCAGTGCTGGAAAATGATAAGGTTGATATTGATGATATAAAAAGCCTGAATAAAGCGGCCGGAAAATTACAAAGCTACAGATTGAATGGTAAGGTAAAGAATGATGAAGAACAAAACGAGCTTAACAGATATCAGCATCTGAAGAATCATGTAGAATTTAGAGATATTGTTGATTATGCAGAACTGATAAATGATCTGCAGGCTAACCTGATCGAATGGGCTTGCCTCAGAGAACGTGACCTTATGTTCTTCCATCTGGGCTTCCATTACAGTGTACTTAGTAAAAAAAGAGATGTTCCGGCTGAATACTATTTGCTGAAGGATAACGGACGATATATAAAAGGCGGTATTTTATATCAGATTTTTGCCATGTATTCGTATGATATGGAAATGTACTGTGGTGATATCGACAAACAGGGAAATGAAAAGAAGAAAAAAGGTTCAGTGGGTAACAAAGTAAAGTTGTTCTGTACATGGTCAGGCAAGTTGACAAATAAGCGCAATAACAAGGGTTATTATGATGAGGATATATATACAGCCGGGCTTGAGTTGTTTGAAATGATAGAGGATCATGATAAGTATATCGAACTTAGAAGATTTATAGATCATTTTCATTACTACTATGAAGAAACAAAAAGTATGATAGAGCTGTATGGTGAGGTTTTCGACGGATTCTTCTCTTACGACAACAAATTAAGGAAAAACGTTCCGGTAGTTCTTTATAACATCCTTATGCGGTATCTGGTTAATGTTACATTCAGATTCGAAGATGATCCGGCTAATGGGATCATAAATATAAGAAATGCTAAGAGTGAGAAGTTCACTTATTTGATCAATAATAAAAAGAGGCTCCTATATGCCAGACAGAAGGAATATATCCTGAATGTGTTAAGGATGCTTTATTATCCGTTTATACCGGAAGATCTGAAAAAAAGAATAAAGGTTAAGGATTGATATAGGAGACTATAGAATGATTGATGAGAACAAGACAAAAATAATAGCTCTTGATGAAACCGGCAGATTTGAATGGAAGGATAATAAGGACTTCAGATGTATCGGCGGCGTGGTTGCAGAAGTGACGAATATCCGTGATGCATATAATGATATTATTGATTTCTATAAAGAACTCTGTTCCGAATATAGCAAAAAGAATCTTCCGGGTAATGTTGAAGTCCGGTTTCCGGAAAGTATGCACGGAAGTAATATAGTATTCTTTAATGTTAATAATGCTGTTAAAAACTGGGATGATAAAAAGTACAAAAAGGCTTTTAGAAAAGAATTACAAACTAAGACTATTGAATACCTGAGGGCGCATGATTACAGGATCTATGCGTATATTTATCCTTACCCTGAAATAAGAAAAGAGGATGACCTGATTAAAACAAATATAACCGACATGTATGTAGGTGCAAATCTTTATGAGGAGCTTGCCATAAGTGCGGTCGAAAATCTTATGTTCTACGATCGTGCAGGCTTTATACCTAAGGTATCTGTTAATGCGGCGACGAGGACTATCTATGATGCCGATGATCCGGAGCTTCGCAGTGAATACGAAAAGCTGTATTCCTGGACAGAAGACCATAATGGTAAGAGGCGGTACTATATCACTAATACAAATGTATTTAAAACTGCACTGAATCATAAGCTGAATACAGATGATAACTGGCCGGAAATGGATATTAGTCTGAACGTTAAGAGTATTAATTATGATCAGGCTGCTAATGATAGTGAATTATATGAATTGGCATTTCACTATATGGCAGACATTGTCACAGGCTATGTGCGCTATCAGTTTGATGGATGCTCTGAATCTACAAAAGATATGATACAAAAGGCGAGAGAGCTTAACTCAACAGATAGTGTATTTGATATAAGATTCTTCTCTAAGGAGGACAGGCTTTTCAGACGGATGCTTGACTGCCTGCATTCTGCAAAGATTTCAGAGTATTATTCGCTTAAATATGATTTGCAGCAGATGAGAAAGGGTGAAAATTCGCTCGGAGCTTATTACTATGATACGTTTGTTCCGGCAGCGGATGGAAAGCTTTCTGAATTGCTCAATACAGATGCAAAATACAGTAATGAGATCATATCAAAGCTTCAGGACTACTATGATCATGCCGATGGTATGATGGGCAGGGTAAGCAATGAATATCAAAAAGGTAATTATATAGCTGAGCAGATTTTGGAGATGGTTATCAAGCCGCTGGATGAAACAGGTTCTTTCAGATCAAAGGCATATAGGGATAAATTCATTTTCAGATTTGCTGATATCCGGATCAGAGGAAACAATCATCTGGGCCTGTATTTGGCGACCATAAAACTTATAGAAGACTGTGAAAAGTGCAAATATGCTGTTGGAATAGAGGAGTATCTTGAACATAAGCAGAGAACAGTCCAGATATATTTTAATTCCTTTAACTACATGAGGATAGTTGAGGAATACGTTAGCAAGATAGTTGGCCGGTTAAAGGATGACGGAAGCTGGGAAAATGCAAAGATAGAAGAATTAAAAGAGCTTGTTCTGGATATGGCAGACGAGCGGTACAGTAATAAGGAATATGTTAAATATCCTTTGGCCGGGAAGATTTACAGCACAGCCGGACAGGCACTTGCCTTTATCAGAAGCGAGAATGCAGAGGTTTATTTCCGGAAGGCTTTGGATGAATTCGAAGGTGACGAGGGTAATCAGCATATTACATATTCCTATATGCTTCATCACTTTATCGATATGCGAAAAAAAGATAAGTTTGAGGCGGAATTGGATAAATTCTTCGACATCCTTAAGTCGGAGGTTACGGTGGAATCATTAAAACAGCAGTTTGATCTACTGATAGATTATTTAAAGAATAGGCCTTCGAGTCCCGTACGATTTGATATGTATCTATTTATCAAGGCAATTACTGTTTTATATTCTGATATGGCAGATGAAGCTATAGAACATGAGGGTGTATCTCTGGCGGAATATATAGCTGATAATATGAAGAAGCTGACAGAAAAAATGGTAAAAGCATCAGATCAGTCAGCTGATCTCTATCATCCATATGAATTGATCCACATGAATGTATTTGAGCTGGTATCAAATAGTAATATGGATAATAAGAACAAGAAAAGGTATAAGAAATTCTTTATGGAGAGGATTGTCAGCGAGGATTTGGAGATGATCTGTGGACCTACAATTACTGCATTCATTCTGAATTTCAAACTTAAGAATCTTGAAGGTGCTTTTGAAGCGATGAATGATATTGAGAAGAAAGCACTTGATGAATTGAACCCTGAAGCCCGGATGGACAGTAAGAAACTGATGGAGTACCTGAAAGAAAAACTGGTATATATGTATTGCTAATAGGTGGTAAAAATGGCAGAAAAATCAAAAAAACAAATCTATTTGCTTGAACTGATAAGAGAAAAGCCAAGAACATTTGAAGAGCTTCAGGATGAAATAAGTAAGTGGGAAAAAGGTGTTTCTGCCGAAAAAACTGCCGGGAAAACAGGGCTGTCTCTACGGACATTTAAAGGGATCATGTCTGATCTTAACAAAAGTCTTAAAGGAGAAAAGGTTAAAGGGATAAGAGGAGATAACGGTAAACTATACTACAGCGTGGTCCATGCTGAGAATAAAAACCCGGAAAAGAGCGGACGCATATATGAGAAGCTGAAGGACAGAACGGTCAGAAAGGCTCTGGTTTTATTTGTCATGCTTGAAGAGAACCGACCTATGACATTAACTGACATCGCAAATGAGTTTAAGAGACTTTTTAATGAGGATGTAACAGGCTCTACATATGATCTGGATTCCGTCAAAAGAGATCTTAGGAAAAGCATCATAAGCACAAATGATGGGTCAGAATCCCTTGTCGAGGCAGGGTATCTAAGAGAGATAAATGTTAATAATGAAGTATGTTATGAGCTTACAGAGAAGACTCCGGTTAGTCTGGTGTTAGAGGCAAATACTTTTGAACTTGTCAAAAATAAATTGGAGGTTCTTGGGGGTATATATCATCAGGAAGAAATGCTGAAGGATATTGAGGTGCGGTTATCCAAGCTTCAGAATCTGAGGGACGAACCGCTAAATACTTATAGGCTGGTTTGTAGATCGATAGGCAGGAATGCGGATATTTCAAATTATTCGGATAAAATTAAAATGCTTGTGGACGCTGAATACTGGGGAAAAACACTTCTTGTCGAATATGAAGAGGGTTATAAAAGAAAGGCTAAAGAAGAAAAAACGCCTGATGGTCAGAGTTCTGTAATTCGATTTGAATTCAAAGTTGGTATGGTATTATATGCTGACGACAAAGATAAACTGTATCTGGTAGGAGAAAAGAGGAAAAGCAAAACAATCCTTGATATTAATAGGATAAAGTCTGTTAAAGCATTAAACAAGGTTAACGATATTTTTGAAAGCGATGAATATGACGACCTGTTTCATGAGATGTTTTCGGTTTCGTCCGAGGCACCTATGGATGTTGAGATTGAATTCAGTGATACCGGAAATGTCTTCCACAAACTTGATCTTTTTGTGAGATTAAATAGAGGCAAATATGCTTCTCTTGAAAGAATAAGTAAATTCGTGGATGGTGAGAAAGCGGACAAGATTATTTACAAGGACAGAGTCAGAGGTATCGGTGATTTTATGAAATTCATCCGCAGCTATGGAAATGCTGTTGTTAAAAGGCCTGAGATTTTGAAACGTCAGATAATAGACGGGATAGACAGAACACTTGAAAAATATGCTGCGGAGGGGTATTGCGATGAATAATGATAAATATACGGATGCCCTTGAACGGCTATTGGCGGAGGTATCTCTGTTAAGGATGAATCTTTATGACAGTGCAGATGAGCCGGATGGAATAACGGCTGATGAGATTGCCAATATCCTGGAAATTGATAAAGACATTGTGTATAAGGATCTGGAACAGCTAAATAAATGCCAGTATAAGATTCTGGGATGGGCTGATGTGGATTCTGAAGAGTGGAATGTTAGGGATTCACGATTTACGACTCTCGCTTTCAGGTTAAATGAAGGTGAGCTGCCAATTCCTCTGGATAATAAGGAATATGCGTTTTTAGAGAACTTTTTGGGGGGAGAGCTGCCAAAACAAAAAAAGCCGATGATCAGAATCAAGAATAGTGCAACAGTTAAGCAATTTAATGAAAAGCTTGACGATGTAGTATATAGAATACAGGATATTATCAATCATAATAATAGGATGAGGATAGTTTATGGAGAAAAAATCATTACAGTTTCTCCTGTAACGATTGAGTATAGAAAGGAACTCAATCGTATTTATATCATTGATAGAAAGAATAATTCATTCAGACTGGATAAGATAAAAATATTCCTGGATCATAACGGAAACTGTGATTTTCAGAAAACTATTGTGGAGATTGAGGAACAACCTAAGGGAAAGGCGGCTGGTCAACCGGATAGCTCCGAGAATAGTATTGCTGCAGGCAACGTCAGAAAACGGTCACAGAAACTAAAAACTATAAAAATTAAAATAGAGAATTTATATTCCGGGCTGGAAGACAATATAAGAAGAGATCTGGTGAATAGACCAAAGGATTGTCTGCAGAAATCTGAAGATGGAGAATACTTTATTTACGAGGATAAGGTTCAGAATCCTACGGATTTGCTTCCATGGATATATAGTTATGGAAGTGCAATGGTGGTTATGGAACCAGCTTCATTAAGGAAGAGGGTCATAGAATCATATTTAAGACGTAAAAAGTATTATGAATCGGAAGAGTGATATGTGACTCCGGTTAAACGGGTTTATTAAAAGCTAAGAAAAGAGCTGTCGTATCGTTTGAGATATGACAGCTCTTTTTAGGTTGGAGGGTGAGAAAAAGTGCAAAAAAGCTGCGGAAACATCCGATATAACATGAAATAACGATGACAGGCAAGTGAACAGTTTTGTGACAGCGAGACAGAGCAGAATTGTGACAGCCTATGAGATTAACAACACCAATACTTTAAAATCGCGCAAAAAATTTATTTTTAGGCATTGATATAATGAAAACATAATAATTAATGAGCGAAAGGAAGTGTTATTATGTATTGTTCATTTTGTGGAAACATGATAAATGCTTGGGGAATATGTCAAAGATGTAATCATGCCTATTATCAAGGAATCAATCCAAATACATATTATGGACAACAGAGGGGAGGTTCATATATGCAGAATAATAATTACGGTTATCAAATGACTACAGGTATGCAGAATGCATACTGTGCACAGAATCAGATGATTCCGTATTACAGTCCTTATGGAATCACAAGTTCATATAATATGAATCCGGTCGTACAGAATAATACGGGCAGAGGAGCAAATAGAAGAGCAAATAAAAGAGAGAATAAAAGAGCAAACAGAAAAGAACGTTCTGCATATGGAAACTATGGGGGACGGCTAATGAAAGTATTGCTGTATCTGTTTTTAGGACTTATATTCTGTTCATTGATGGATGGTCTGGTGACTCCTGATGGAGCAGCGCCATGGTACTTTATCGGTTTCCCAGCCGGACTGTCTTTTTTTCATAAACACTTCGGATCAATAGCAGTATACGGAGCTTGGCTCGTATGGCTGTTTGTGCTTGTTATCAAGTTGGTTATTTTTTCAAGTGTTGGTATTTTAATACTTTTTATCCAGACAATAATTGCGTTGGCTGAGATTGTTGGTAGAAAGAAATACGATGTTCTGGGATGGACGTAGAAATAATGATGATGTGTAGATATTTCTTTACATTTTATTATAGCTCATGTAATATAGTTATTGAAAATAACCCGAGTGATTTGGGCTATCTCATAAAACAAGAAGATGATTTGAGGCTTGAGAGGTATCCCAAACGAGAGGGTACTAAAACGCTGTCATAACTAAGACTTTTACTTGAAATGTTTGAGAGGTATCCAAAATAAACATCCACGTTGTTGTGGGTGTTTATTTTTTTGTATTTTTTGATGAAAAATGTGCAAAAAACATGTGAAATGTTGTACAATTTCTTATAGAGTTACCAGAGGGAGGTGAAAGATCGTTATGAAAATAGAGGGCATGAGTAAAAAGAATGAAATAATTGAACGCCGCGCAAAAATTCTTGAATTGTTATCGGATGAATCAAAAGATTCATGGACATATAAAGAATTAGAAGAAAAATTTGGCGTAAAAAAAAGAACCATACAAGGAGATATTTATGCATTAAATAGTGCATTAAAACAAAAAGGCGTTACTCTGAAACACAAAAAAAATGTAGGGTATGTTATTCAGAAAGATAAGAATGAGTACAAGAAAGAACAGAATAATTCATTAATACAGCTTCCCATATACAAAAATGCAGTGTCTTCAGAGGTTGATGCTATGGTAATTGTTTTGCTTATTCAGGAAAACGAACAGCCTATATCGCTTGATGATTTAACCGAGAGATATGGGCTGTATACTGACGAAAATATAGAGTATATAACTGATGCGACAGAAAAAAAACAGATATATAATGCACATAAGAAAAAAATAAAGAATAAACTTAAAAAATTGGTTGAAGAGGGTATCATTTTATATAGCGAGGAAAAGTATAGTATCAGTAAGACTAGAAATGTTCCACGATTGATAAATATAGATAGGGATGATATTGAAAGGTATCTGTATGCAATTAGAGCCTATGGATCAGTGTATCATTTAAGAAATATTTTGCTAAATGTGGAAGAAAAACTTAAGCCATATTCCTCCGATAATACGTTTTCGGATGGTGCTGAGTATATAATCGTTGGAAGCAGGATTAATAACAATCCTCACATTATAAAAAAACTACAGGAATTAAGGGATATTCAGTATGACAGATTTGCTATAAAGATTAATGTAAAGGGTATACCTATACGGATTTTGGTAGGCTTGGTTGTATATGTTGTTGATAAAGATAAGCTATACTTGATAGGCAAGGTGAAAAGAGAAAAGTTTAGAATAATAGATGTTGAAGATATTTCAGGGAGAATTGAAATTGATAAAGAAAGGCCTAATAATCTCTTTAAATCTGAAGAGTATATAGAACTATCAAGAGATATGTTTTCTATATCTGCTGAACCTAAGGAGCATGTCGTTGTTGAGGTGAAGGATTTTGGTAGTTTGAGGAAAAAGTTTGAAACCTTGTGTTTTCACAGGAATAATGCAGTTATAAAGGAAAAGAATAGCGAAACCTTTATATATGAGGATGATATTAGAGGAATGTCAGATTTCTCAAAGTATCTTAGACGATATGGACGAAGTGTTAAGGTTATAGCGCCGGAGAGCCTTAAAAAGATGATGGTGGATAATATATTTCGTATGGAGAAAAGGTACAGGGAAGAAGGACTTTATGAATAATACATTATTAGAAAATAATATTTATCGGTTGGCATTGATTAAAAGTTTGCTGGTTGATGGAAGAAGCATATGTAGTCTTGCTGAATGTTTGAAGCTGGAAAAGAAAATAATATACGATGATATAATCACCTTAAAGAATTATCATAATTCACATCTGATAATGAAAAAATCGCAAAAGGCGCAAAAGGAAGTTGATGATGAATTGGATACTATGGATCTAATGTTTGGTAGTCAGTTTGATAAAAATCTCAGAAAAGGTGAATATGATGGTAAAGATGATAATGATTATATATTTCAAATAGTAGGTAATACTGTGGAAGTTATCCTTACATCAGACGAGTTGGATGTTCTTAATAGTTTTATGAATGAAAAAAGTGATATTAGTTCTTTTTATATAAAAAACAATAATGTCCTTAGGTCTGAAGAAAAGGTAGACATGGTTAATTACATCCTGGTAACAATCAGAGATGGGAAAAGTATCGAGTTCAGCTATAAAGCTAAGTCAGGAATTCAAACGAAAATTATTCACCCAATAAAGATAATCCATAATACAACAGAAGATACTTTCTATGTTTTTGATCATAATGGAATATCATATAATCTTGACAATGTCCTTCCAGATAGTATACGTGAGTCAAACTGTGTACAAAAAATATCAAAAAAAATAGATGATAACCGTTTTGAAAAAATGTGGGGAGTTAATTATTCAGAGAAAGCAACGAGGGTCAAACTGAAAATATATAAGGAGGGAAATGTTATCGAAAGAGTTATGAACGATCTTGGAAGGAAACTAACTGATGATAATTTTCATTATAAAGAGGGGGACTCTTATGCTATTTATGAGGATGAGGTTATCGGGACTGAGGTTTTCCTCTCGTGGGTGTATAGCTATGGAAGTTCTATGGTGATTCTTGAACCAAGGGAGTTAGTTGATAAGGTTATAGACTCTATTGAAAAGAGAAAAGAGATGTATGATTTGTAGATTGAGGAAAATAGATTGCATGATATTGAGGGGGGGAGTTGTTGCTGATTAATGAGCTCGCTCTTTAATGTATTAAAGTACCAATACATAAAGAATCGTATTGAATTCAGAGATATTGTTGATTACTCAGAGATAATTAATGAACTCCTCAGTAATATAATTGAATGATCCTGCCTTCGAGAACGTGATCTTATGTTCTTTCAGTTTGGATTTCATTATCTCAATCTTAACAGTGATAATGAAAAGCCTGACGGGTATCGTGAATACAATGACAGCATCAGAACAATAAAGGGATTTGTCTTGTATCAGATTGCAAGTTTGTATATGTATAGTTTGCCAATATATGGCTTTGACGATAAAAACAGGCTAAAAAAAGAAAAGGAGAATTTTTGTGTGTTGAAAGACTTACAAAAAATCGCGCAAAAAAAAATAAATACCCACATGATATAATACAAAACATAGTCGAAAACATATATATCAAGTGATGTGGAGACATTACCACGTACGAAGGTATCGATTAATTATATATAGGATATTTGAAAGGAAGGAAAGTATTATGAAGAAAAGAATTGATTTGAGTTATTTAAAAAATGTCAGTTTGACAGTATTTTTCGTAACGCTATTAATTGCTTTAATCATCATTTGTTTTCCGGCTAGGACTGCAAAGGCCGAAGAAACTGATAGAGAAGCAACAGCTATTATTACGCTGGAACCGGATGATGTATATGCCGAAGTAGGTGAAACAGTAGTTTTCGCAGTAGAGTCCGGATATAAAAATGCTGTGTATCAGTGGGAAGTCAGTACTGATAAGAAAAACTGGAAAAACAGCGGGGCATCTGGAAGTAAGTTGTCAAAGCTAAGTATTGCAGCTAAGAAGACAAGAACGTTGGTTTACTACAGATGTGCAGTGACGGTAGGCAAAAAAACGGAATATTCAAGAGCGGCAGCATTAAATATCAAAACATATATCGATAAGAATCCTATTGATGCAACAGGCATATACGGTGATTATGTGAGATTTTCTGTAAATGCATATGGTACCGATTTGAAATACAGCTGGCAGTATAGCAAGGATGGAAAAGAATGGAAACAAAGCAAGACATCCTCAGCATCAAAAAGCACAGTGATTGTTCCGGTAACAAAGAATAATAATGGATTTATATATAGGTGTATGATTACCGGAGGAGGGAAGACAGTATATAGTAATAGTGCAGAGCTGACCAGTATTTCGATGATTGAAAAACAACCTCGAAATGCAGTCGTTGATTATGGTGACAGAGCAAAATTCAGCGTTAAGTGCAGAGCCAAAGATGCAACATATCAGTGGCAGTATAGTAAAGATGGAAAAACGTGGACAAATTGTACCTCAGCCGGATATAACAGAGCAACGTATTCAGCAAAGGCAGGAACAACTTCTGATGTGTTGAGGTATCGCTGTGTAATTACAAATGGTAAGGTTAAAGAGGTTTCTGCTGCGAGAAAGATGACCATAAAACTTAAACTTCTAAAAAATCCAAAAGATAAGAAAGCTTTTTATGGTGATAAGATAACAGCAGAGGTTTTAGCGGCAGGTACAGGCAGAACATATCGGTGGCAGAAGAGTGATGATTGGGGAAGAACGTGGATCGATTGTGACGAGAAAGGCTGTAACACTTCTAAAATAACGATAAGTAATGAAAATGATTTCTATTTACGATATTACAGATGTATAGTGAAAACAGATGAAAATGAAATCAGATCGGAATATGCTGAAATACAATATGATCATATGATTGTTGAAGAGCCGTGTAGTTACTATTCTGATCTCAAAAAGAAAGCTGTTTTTTCTGTGGTTGCATGCGGTCAGAATGTAAAGTATCAGTGGCAGTACAGTAACGACAGAGGAGAAAATTGGAAGGATAGCAGTCTTTCAGGGGCGAAGACATCTACTATATCAGTAGAAGTTAACGAAAAAAACGCAAAAAAACTATTCAGATGTGTAGTGAAAAATAATTCATATGAATGTACTACGACGGGAGTCAGGGTTGTAATAGCCGGGGAAAGTGATATAAGGAAATATTCATATGAGATAATTCCGCTCCTTCCACCGTTTAATGAATATTTCTATATAAAGACCGATAATCCAGATCCGGATTCCTTTTTATTTATAGATAAAAAAACCAAATATTGTAAAAATGGATATGGTGTGATTTCTGTTTACAAAGAAAAATTAGCCGATGTTATTTATGAGGATGAAAAAACGTATAGAGTAAATGGTGGCTATATTGGTTATTCGGGCGGTGGTATAGACGGAGGTGAAATGGTATTACAGAAATACTCAGGACATATCGGAAACTGGTGGTACAGAATTTCTGGGTATGAAAATACTGATGTAAAGGTAAAGGTTAATGAGGTAAAAGATAAGGTGGCATATCTGATAGATGAATATGGTGATGCTACACTTCCTCTTTTGGATAATTTATATGGTATAGAGCAAGAGTTACAGAAGATTAGTTTATATAGCGGATCATATATAAAAAGTGATCCGTACCGAGACACAAATAAGCCATATTCCGGTATAACAACCTTTACCCATAAGGATCAGAGTTTATATATATGCACACCGTTTTATAGGAGAAATGAATATCTTCTCGCATCGAGATTATATCCTTTTATTCTGGATTCTTTATCATTTCCGGGACTGCTTGGTGAAGTGGCAGAAAGACTGGATGAAAATGCCATAATAAGAAGTACAGACACACATTATCTGATCACAGTTAGTGATGGAGATAATGTCCTTGCCTTTGGAGGGGCAGGCTTTGGAGCAGGAAAGGGCATTAGTAAAAGCCAGTTGAAATATTTATTTAGTTTTGACAATTCAGAGAGCGATGCCATAAAGAATATAAGTATGGGAAAGTTGGTAGCGATACAAGAAGAATATAGAGAATATGAAGAAATAGACGATATACCGGAGGAAGATAAACTTACATGGGACGATGTTAGAAGACGAATTGATAACGGAAGCTATATAAAAACGGAATCCGGCAGAAAAGGAGATGTTTATACATATATCTATAATAAAAAAAGTGACACAAACGAAGATATCGGATTTAGTGGTATTGGTTGCTTTTCGAATGCATGGTATGATGGTAGATACTACGATGACTATGAATCGTTCGTACAAGGAAAGATTTTTGATAATGGGGACGATGAAGATAAGGCCAATCATGCCAAAATTATAATAAAAAATATGATATATAAGTTACCGGATGATGGACGAATATTTCATTGTTCATTGGGAAAATTAAATAATAAGGCTTTCTATAACAGCGAAACAGGTGTTTGGTATGGATATATGACATATAAATACGACGAATCGAGTGATACGTGGATTTCGGTATTAAAGGATTATCTCTATTATCAGGATGGACAGGGTGGATGGAATAATATGACAGATGAAGATTTTATACGAGCTTGCACTCTGACGAGGGATGATCTTGCTAAAATTCAGGTTGACAAAAATACCAATAAGCTTCCGGAGGCCTATTACATATACGATATGAAGGTTGAGCCGGGAACGGTCAATGCCGGTATTTCTGTGCAGCCTTGCAATTGTCTGGTAAAAACCGGAAATTATGCGACATTTTCAGTATTATGTGCCGGTGATAATGTAAAGTATCAGTGGCAATACAGTACCGATGGTAAAAATTGGTCATCGTGCAGTGAGGCGAGTAGCAAGACTTATGAGCTCGAGGTTGCTGTGAACGGAAATAATAAGAAACTGTACAGATGCAAAGTTTCAATTGACGGGAAAACGTATATATCGGACAGTGTAGGGATGATATATTGAGAAAAGAAATGTATGAGATGATAAAATATATCGGAGTATATCTGATGTAGAGTGAAAAAACGTTGTTAGTTCGGAGGGGGATGAGTAGGTTGCAGAGATTAGGTATATTTTATAATTATACAGAAAAGGATGTGAAAACAGATGTTATTGCTAAATGTACCTTATATAGAAAAGGATGAAGCAAAATCTCTGGGTGCCAGGTGGAGCAATGAAGATAAAAGATGGTATGTTGGGAATAAGCAGGATTATCCTAAATTTGCAAAATGGATTATTGGACAAGGTACGATAGTCGTTTGCGATGCTATTTATGTGCTTGAAGGAAGGCAAACATGCTTTAGATGCGGAAAAGAAACCAGGGTAATTGGATTTGCGTTGGAAAACTTTTTCGAATTTGAAGGTGATCCATATGATGAAGAAGGTGTTGAGTATACATATTGGAGTGATGTGATAAGGATAGCCGGACCAATTGATCCAATACCGGCTCCCATACTGAAGTATCTACAGAGTAACTATAATTATAAGAATCGATATTCTTCTACAACAGGAGAAAGTCATATCAATAATTGCTGTGATAATTGTGATGTTCTTCAAGGAGATTTTTATCTGTTCCATGAAGTGGATAGTCCATTTTTTATTGATTCCGAAGAAAAAGTGCGAGATTTGAAGATTTATAAAATAAACTTGAAACATGACATCATTATTAATGCCGATGTTAGTTATAGTTCTATGGATGAGATGATTAAGCAATTTGGCAGATACCGGGTGTTAAATATTGATGTTTGACATTGCGCGTTGAGCTTGATTATGCGGAGAGTTAATCAATGGTATATGTAATTATGAGGAGGAGAACAAATGCTTTACGATGATTATATGAAGTTATTTTTAGAAGGGTATGATTTTTTTTTAAATTCTAGATATAAAAAAATAGAGAAACTGCCAATGCTTATAGTTGAAGACGAAAAAACAAAGCTTAAAACAAAGCTTAAAGAAGAATATGATAAACTGAAGCTTATTGCTGATGATGAAAAAACGAGAAATAAGCTTAAAAACTATTGCGCAATACTCGTTTCAAAACAATCATTTGCAATCATTCTTAAATTCATGTGTGGGATTTATTGTTACGGTAATGATGATGTGATTGATTCATATCATAAACTTTTCAGTGAAATAGAGATTAAAGACAATTATACATTAGAAAATCTTTGGGAGGATTTCTTCTTTCGATATAAAAATGAATATATGGCAAAGTGGGGGGTGAAGAGCAATGCCTATGAAATAGAACCTCCGTTTTTAATGAAACCTTTAGCACAGGCTGTTTATTCGGGGATTTATGGGATTGATCTTAAATTGGAAGAAATCAGTCAATCAGATGTGGACATAATTGCAAATAGAATTCTTTCAATGTCTAATAACAAGGATGACAATAGTTGTGATTGTCATATATCGGCATTTCTTCCAATTATTTATTATTCAAGTTTAGTAAAAAAATGGGATATATTTGAATATACAATGAAACGGTATGTGTTACAGGCGTATATTAATATGGATTGGAATGATGACCGTAATTTGGGTAATAAAATTGAAAAAATCCTTTTAAATACATATATAGATTATATCATTGATTATAAAGCGCAGTTTGTGTATGATGTTTTTTCTTGGGATGATAAAATCAATATACTTGATACTTCTTCATATTTTCTAGTAAAAGTAAAAAAAGGGTTTCTGAATGCAGGAGAATTTGCACATATATTGATGCAAGTATTTGAAAAATCAAAGAGGTACTTACAAAAGTATTGTGACACCAAAAGGTACTCGGATTTTTGCGCAAATGTAATTTATTATTTATATTTTTCGGGGTTAAACAAAGAAACGGTATTGTTTCTTGTTAATAACTATAATGAACTATCTTTGGATGATAAGAATAATCCGCGAATGCAACATATACTGATAAGAAGTGTTTTAGAAGAAAAGCAGTATGAAAATGCAAACATTCTATATGGTTATTATTTATATGAGGCTGACAAGGCAAATAGAGAAATAAAACAACTAAATAAAGAAATATTAGCATATGTTGATTGCATAGATGAGGTTAAGAAATATTTACAGGATAATAATGATTGCTTTGCACGAGAGTACGACATTATTTTCAGTAATGGTTATATTGAATGGATATGTAATAATATAAGAAATGGAAATATAGCTGATGCGAATGAAAAGTACATGAATAGCCTCGAAGAATTATTCAATGTTATCACGGAGTTTTCTAGTGATGAGATATATGAATATCGTTTGCCAGGCGCAGATTCTGACAGAGAGTCAAAGTTTGATTTTCTCATAGAATATGATTTACATAATAGAATAAAAGGGTATAGAGATAATATAAAGTATCTTAAACATATGATTAAAGATCTAAAAGTGTACAAAGAAAGGAGACTTATATCATTTAAATTACAGAATCACTTACATACTCTTTTTGAGGAAAACTTGAAGCAAGTAATAGAAGAGATTAGCCAGATAAAAAAAGAGTATTCTTCAAATAATGATACAGATACGGACAATGATCGATATACCGATATTGTTGGTTCTGCGTCATTGAACGCTGCGCTGAGCCAAATGGATGAAATAGTCGATAGATTTAGTGAAATGTTGTACTCTGGGTACAATGGATATTCTGAATGTGAGAATATTGTTAATAGATTGCAAGCTGACTTTATTCGCCATATTTATAAAGGACTTGATGGGGATTTATCAAGCGAGTTATCAATTGATTTATTAGGCAAGTTGCCAATTGATTTGCAGAATCAGGTTATGCGGTGTTGTGTAACATCAGAGGTAGTATATAATACTTTGATAAATAAAGCAGATAAAGAAAAAATGGATTATTCAAGCGCAATCATATCGTTAACAAAGGCGTTGGAAATAGTTCTTGGTTATATATTTCAAAAAATGGATGTGGAGTATTGTGATGACTTGAACCCGCTTGCTAAGAGTATGTTTTTTAATAATAAAAAAATCAAAAAACACATAGAATTGGGTACATATATTTTGATGCTTGAAGATTATGACGAAGCTGTCTATTGTGATGATAATAGCCTTAATCTTTCAAAACCATATGATAAACCACACTTTGATAAATGGAATATTGATAAATTGAATCATAAAAGTGTACTGGATATGTCAAAACTTGCTTCATTAGATTACTTATTTCCATTTAGTTATAATGAAGAAACAAATACAGTAAATTATGTGAAAATGAAGGAAGCGGATGATGTCTATAACAGACATGTTTTATCATCAGCTATTCGATATATTAAGAATAGGTATAGAAATCCTTCGGCACATAATAAGTTTATGAATATAAATATGGCAGAAGATTGTAAAAATCTTATGATTGAATCACAAAATATTTTGTGGGTATTGTTATTATGTTTGAATAAAGAGTAATCATATCCATCAAGGATCCATCATACCGAACAAAAGATATCAGGGGCCTGTTAGAGGCTCAAACCACGGAGGAATAAGTGGAGATCCTACATTATTATTTGCCACTTTTCCTACATTTAAATATTGACATTTACAAAGAAGAGCTAATAGCGTTTCTTGATGAGAAACAGGTAAATATGTACAACTAAAACAGTTTTGCCCCAAAAAGCTGTATCTGATCATGTAAGAATAACATGTTCAGATGCAGCTTTTTTATTATAGACAATAATCATCAACGGATTTGGCGAAGGTAATTATCTGGGATATAAAATCGCGCAAAAAATTTAAATTACCGGCATGATATAATTTGCACATATTAAAAAAGGAGATGAAGAACAATGAACAAGAGAACAAACAACAGAAAAGTTAAAAGGATAATTATAGTAGCAGTGTTTGCTATCGCGCTGAGCGTAATAACGGCCTTTGTGCTGGTTCCATTAGTGAATAACAAGGGCGTGAGAGCTGATAAGAAGCCGCATGAAACTAGAAATGTGCTGAGTCCATTAGTGAATAACAAGGACGTGGGAGCTGATAAGAAGCTAGATGAAACTACAACTGAGCTGATGCCATTAGTGAAGACCGAGGACGTGGAAGCTGATAAGAAGCTGGATGAAACTACAACTGCACCGGCAACTGAATATTTAAGCGATGATGGTTGGACGGAGTATATATATGCCAAAAAAGTTCACTGTGGTGAATGCGGTAGATGGTACGATTATGACGAGGCATTATCGAATTATAGAGACAATGATCATTGCAATGCATCATACAGTATACAGGATGTTCTTGTAGATACAATCTGGCATGAAGGTGAGTAATTATGATGGTGATTTAAAGGTCGATGACTATAAAAAGAAAGTGGTGATGTATATGTATTACGAAATAAAGAATTATAAAATTGGGAGCGATATTAACCCAGGTATGGTTTTTTTTAGCGATACAGTAATGCAGTATGCCGAGGAACATCGCAAGTTTTCACTTGCGAAGAAGAGATGTGCTCGCATACATGCGGTTATGGCCGGCTTGGTTTATTATCTGGGAATACTTCCGTTTGTGGATGATTATATAAGGAGGGGAAATACATCATTTCTTCTGACAGTTTTTGTGCTTGCTCCGATGGCAATCATGGCGATCGCAAAAGTAGCTACTATTATACCGATGAACAGGCGGTTCCAGAAGTGGGTGGATGATTCGTATGATGTATATGTGAACCCAGTGGTTAACGGTGTCAATATGTTATTATTCCGCCAGGATCTTGGCCGTGGAAGAATCTGCCTCAAGGCAATCACGGAAAAAGGGGTGTCTTACGATGTAGAGCTTGATGGCAAAAAATACGAAAGAAAAATCGAGTTTAAAACGTCTGTGACGTGGGGGTGTGAGGACACCGTAATCAGTTTTGATAATGATTCAGTGAGGTTTGAATTAACAGGAAACTGCGAATCATAGATATTGTTGTTATTTGTTCAGTTTATGAGAAAGGAAGAAAATATGATGACGAAGAATTATGTGGAAGCACGAGGAAAGATAATAAAAATAGAAGATGAATCAATAACTCTTTTGGTAAAGAGAGGACCGGATGAGTCGGAAATGACTTTTTTGCTCGCCGATGCTCTTGATCCGAGTATTTCGAGAAGAGATATTGTTGAGGTAAGTGGACATATCGGTTTAGCACAGATAGGTATCAACGAAAAAGGAAGATCGATGATTGAGCAGTATTTAATTGCTGACTCAGTGAAACCATCAAAAACAACACTTGAAATGATGTGTGGTGTGAAAGGAAATATCGAATATCCGGAACATTATTTCAGATGCTGTATTGTTGGAACATTTATACACATCGCAAAGAGAAGCGATGAATGGGGGCGAATCTTCATATCTCCTACATCCGATGCGGATTGGGATAAAAGAATAATGCTAAATTATTATTTGAAAGGGTTAATACCGAAACCTGAGAAATTCAAAAGGGGTGACGAGATTGCTCTTGTCGTCGATATAAAGGTAAATTCCAAAGAATATGAACTGGAAGACGGAAGTAAAGAAATACGGACGTTTGAAAACTTTATGTAGAAGATATTGTTGTATTAAATGAGGCAGACAAGGAGGTAAAGACTTATGGAACACAAATTATGCAACGACTACACGTTGCTTGATCATTTCACATATACAAATATATCTGCTGCCGGATATCCTAAATTTCAAAAGTGGTGTGACCTCAGAGGTTATCACTGCAAAGGAATCGAAAGACCTGACTTTCCAGAAGGTCAGCCAGATTTTGCATATATAAAAGATCGCAAAGGAAAACTACATGTTCTCCGCATAGGCATTATCTGCGTCGAGACAAATCTTTCAGAAGAAGATGTACTCGATATAGAATCTGTAGTTGGAAGAATGGTCTACGAAGAAATAGACTGATGCAGCGTCAGTATTAACAAGTGATGAACTGGAAGACGGAAGTAAAGAAACACGAACGTTTGAAAACCTTTATGTTGAAGATATTGTTGTATTAAATAAAGCAGACAAGGAGGTAAATACTTATGGAACACAAATTATGCAACGACTACACATTGCTTGACCATTTCACATATACAAATATATCTGCTGCCGCATACCCTAATATCAAAAAATGGTGTGACCTCAGAGGCTATCACTGCAGAGGAATTAAAAGACCTGATTTCCCTAAAGGTCAGCCTGATTTCGCATATATGAAAGATCGCAAAGGAAAACTACATACTCTACACAAAGGTATTATTTGCGTAGAAACAAACTTCTCAGAAGAAGACGTTCTTGATATAGACGCAACGATTGGAAGAATGATCTACGAAGAAATAAACTGATACAACGTAAGTATTAACAAGTGAATAGTATAATTAGAAAGACAGGAGGTACAGCTTATGAGGGAGCCTTTTGAACCTATTGATTATGAAAAGTTTGCAAAAAGACTCCGTGATCTTCGAGATTTGAGTGGCATCGAAGATACGGATATTGCGGAAAAACTTAATATTTCTGCACAGGCAGTAGGTAAGTGGATGAATGCCAGGAATCTTCCAGATTCACAGCATATCTGCGATCTGAGTGATCTGTTTGGGGTGAGTACAGATTACCTTCTTAAGGGAACGCCTGATGATAACAGAAGAAAAGCCGAAGTAAATGAGGATGATTCAAATAGTGCCGATATAAAAATGTCATACATCTTTGGGGATGCAAGCATAGAAGTTGATCGTTTTGACGAAACCAGCAGATACGATATGCAGAAGCGTCTTAAGTTATATGCAGCGAATGCTATTGAGTTATTTGCAGCATGAAACTAAACCAGAGGTTGACCCTTTTTTGGATAAAATTCCGTCCGAATAATATATATAAACTAAACCAGAGGTTGATTGCTTTGGATATTATATTGGTCGTAATATATAAGGGGGGACTATTTGATTTGAGAAAGGGAAGTGTGACAGAGAATGAGCAAAGTATTTGTTATACCTGATGTACATCTTAAACCTTGGATGTTTGAGAAGGCGGCGGAGAAAATATCAGAAGGTGAATATGACCATATAGTAATACTGGGTGATCTGGTTGATGACTGGGGGCAGGAGAGAAATCTTGCTCTATATGATGAGACCTTCGATGCAGCAATAAGGTTTATTGTTGATCATCCTAATTCATTGTTCTGTTACGGGAATCACGATCTGAGTTATCTATGGATAGCCCTTGAGTCGGGATTCTCCGCTTATGCACAGCCTCTTTGCGAAAGAAGATTGAAGGAAATGAAAGCGGAATTGCCGGATGGAAGGGCTGCGTATATTCACAGGATAGATAATGTTCTGTTCAGCCATGGTGGACTGACAGAGAGTTTTGTGAGGCTGCATTTTGGAAATAAGGCAAAATATGATATTGACCAGATGATCAGATATATCAATACCATGGGTAAGTCTTATATGTGGGTGGATGATTCGCCTATATGGGCAAGGCCTCAGTATGGAAATATGAGGCTGTATCCGTCGGATATGATGCAGGTGGTTGGTCATACACCTGTTAAGGCACCAATTCGTGAAGGGAATCTGCTTACTCTGGATAATTTCTCAACATATAGAGATGGAAAGCCGATTGGACATGAAACCTTTTGCTGGGTGGATACCGAGAGTATGGAATACTCGATGATAAATTAGGAAAGGCGTAAATAAATGGATAATTATAGATATCTAAAGTCTCTGGAGGAGACGTCGAGGCCGGTAGATCCGCCTGAGGACAGAAGTTTTGATTTGCGAGGATTATATAAGTATTTAAATGAGACAGGGAAAAAAGTGTCTGAACTAACGGATGAGGAGAAGGAACAATTTGTTATACATCTGGATGATAACAACAAAAATCAAGATGACATAAGCGGATGTTATCTTATTGCAACGAAGGATGATATGCATGGATGTATTGCATTTAAAACTGTGAGAGGTAAGGTATTGGCTGCCTTGGTCAGATATCTGAGCCTGAGAACTATTGACAGAGGTGTTGAGATTATAACGCTGACAGATATGGATGTTTTCAGTGAATACAAGCCATACAACATAATTGAGTCGGAGGGTGAATTTATTACAAGAGTTTTGGAAATGTAACTATGGTTGAGTCTGGCGTATCTTAAGACATCAATCGGAGGAAAGTGTTATCAGGAGGGGCGTATGTTTGTTGATGAATTGGAAAGTGTTTTGAAAAACGTACCATACAATGTCTGGGAAAAAGTTGTTGGTATGCCGGTTGATAAAGTAAAAGTTGAGCGTTTTGCACATATATACTGTGGTGAGCAGGATCAGGTGGTTGTAGGAGTTTACTCGGGAATTAACAGATATGTGCTGAACGGCTTTGGATGTTTAGATAAAAAACATGAAGTGTTGCTTAGATGTTGGAAACCTTATAGAGATTTGATATCAGAAGAACTGGAATCATTTAACAGTATAATGAGCCTGCAAACAGAGTTCGAAGAACCAGCACTCACAGAGAATGAGTTTGATAATAGACTTGAAGACATATGTTTTTCATCATCTGGAAAGCAGTTATATAGTTATATAAATATATTTAATCTGAAATCTGTTCTGAAGGATAGGGTTTATTCACCTGATTTAAAAGACATTTATGAAATGGAACGCAGAGTTAATAGTGAGGCGTTCGGCATCATTCTTAAAATGATCAGTGGGATAATATCTGGTGAAGATTATCCGGATTTGTCAGAAGAAGTCGATGTGGAGGCAAAAAAACTGGCCGATTATTGCAGAGAAGCTATTGGGAACAACGAACAGTCTGATGATAATCAGAAAACATTGCAAAAAGTGCTAAAACGATTCCTTGAACAGAAACTGAGCATTGATGACATATATGATCAGGTTGATTACATACTGGAATCTGTTAAAACAGATAACGATATGGAGAATAAATTTTGTGAAGCACTTGGTGTATTTAGATCTATAAAGCGTCAAATACTAAATATTGATGAGGATTTTACAAAGGGAGGAAGATTTGGTTTAAGTTGTTTTTATGCGAGGGGCTATAAAAAAGGGGTCTTTTATGTTAAGTGTGGAGTTTTATATATTTTGTTTAATGAAGGTTCCATATCGGAAATCGATAGAAGAAAAAAGAATCTTATACAAGAAGGTTCTGATCCGGAAGTTGTGGAGATTCTTTTTAAACGTATAGAAAGAAGTGCAAAAGAGTATGAGAAAGAAAGCAGAAATCAATTTGAAGACTTTGAAGTGGTGATAACCGAAGAAAAACATCTTGATCACGACTCTTGCTACACGGCTGAAATACCCGATTATGGAATCTCACGTACGGGATATGATAAGGATGAGTTGATCAAGAAGATAAAGGAAGAATTTAAGTGGAAACAAAACCAATATCTTGTTAGAAAATATCTTAGACTTGATGAATGAGGGTGATACGTGGTGAAAAGAAGTATTCTTTATAGAATTGAATTCATATGTATTTTGAAGGAAAAAGGATTTGGAAAGCTAAAATGAACTATCCCCTTACGATAAGGATAGCGTCTGATCCTGAAAGAGTTGGTAATCAACTGAAGGATCATAAAGTCCCAATGGATAGTCTTAACAGAGGTGCAAGAGCATTTGAAAAAAGAGTACTGGTCAATCTCCATTCATCAGGAACTAGAAATGAAATAGACAAGAATGATACGCCCAAACGTATTGGTGTCGCTCCGGATATTGAATATCCTGATGACTTTGATGCAATAGACTGGGACATTTCAGATATGTTTGGAATTGATAATGAAGAATCAGGAGAAAAAGCATGATTTTTATAACAGGTGATACACACGGCGATTTAAGAAGATTCAGCACGGATGCGTTTTATGAGCAGAGAGAAATGACCAAGGATGATTATGCGATAATCCTCGGTGATTTTGGTATGGTCTGGGATTATAAGGGCGAGTCAAAATATGAGAAAAACTGGCTTGACTGGCTGGAGAGCAAATCTTTTACAACTCTGTTTATAGATGGTAATCACGAAAATCATGACAGACTGGATGTCATGAAGGTTGAAGAATGGCATGGCGGTAAGGTACATAAGGTACGTCCGACAGTTATTCATCTGATGAGAGGTCAGGTTTATGACATAGAGGGCTTGAAAGTATTTACCTTTGGCGGGGCTAGTTCACATGATATAAAGGATGGAATTCTTGAACCGGGTGACCCAAAGATAAAAAGATGGAATAGGGATTATACCAAGTTATTCCGTGTTAATAAGGAAAGCTGGTGGGACAGAGAACTTCCGTCAGCTGCTGAAATGGAAGAAGGCCGGAAGAACCTTGAGAATGTTAACTGGAAGGTGGATTATGTGCTGACTCACTGCACTTCTGCCAGCACAACAGCACTTATTGGTAACAGTTATTATAGTCAGGATATTCTGACAAATTATCTTCAGGAAATAAAGGAGAAGTTGACTTATAAAAAGTGGTTCTTTGGCCATCACCATATGGATAAGCAGATAACAACTGAGGAAATCTGCCTGTATGAGCAGATCGTGCAGGTGCACTGAATAAGATGGTATGAATAGGTACTTGATCAGCGTTGGAGGTTCTTGAATTGAAAACTATACAACAGATTATGAAGAAAATGAATCTGGCTCATATTGAAAATGCTTATTTTTATAAATATCCGGTTAATCTCCACAGTATAAAAGAATCTGATGACATGGCATTAAGTGTGGTTAAGGATAAAATATCAAAGCGTTTTCAAGAGTATCTAAACAGACTCCTGACTATGAAAATTGAAAGAGATGATAAAAACACATCTCCGACAACTAAAAGGACATAAGTATCTGATTCTTGGGAATCACGATAATCCTATTTTAAATAATCCTGCTGCGCAGAACTATCTTGAAGGAATTGACAAGATGATGCAGGTTGAGGATTGTGGGGAGAAAATCATATTATGTCATTATCCGATTGCAGAGCGGAATGCTTATTATCGTGGTGCGTGGCATATCTATGGGCATATCCATAATCGACGTGATGAGGCATATCAGTTTATGAAGAAAAAGAAATATGCACTTAATGCAGGTTGTATGATCAACGGATATGCACCGGCTTCGCTAAAGGAATTGATACGTAATAATGAACGATTTCAGGAAGAGGAGAAGAATTGAAAGACGTAATATTACCAACTGATATTTTCCATGTGCACACATTCAGATGTGGACATGCAGAAGAAATAAACGATGAAGCATACATACAAAAAGCCATAGAATATGGAGCAACAGGAATATGGTTCACGGATCATGCACCATTTCCAGGTGATCCGTTCGGGAATCGAATGAAATATGATGAACTGGAAGAGTATATTTCTACACTGTCGCATTATAAGACGGCTTATTCAGACAGTATTTCTGTACACATAGGTCTGGAAATAGAGTATTTCCCGTCGCTTGAGGCATATTACAAAGAATTACGCACAAATTCTGCCATAGAAATGCTTCTTCTTGGGCAGCACATGGCTGAAACTGTTCCGGGAAAGTATACTTTCTCATGGGACAAAGAACGCCTGAAAAAAGAAGAATTCTTAGCACTTGGAAATGCAATCGTTGATGGAATAGAGACAGGATACTTTGATGCCGTCGCACATCCTGACAGAATATTTCGTAGATGTAAGTTATGGAATGATGACATGCAGTCAGTTTCAGAAGAGATTTTTCATGCGGCTCAAAAACATGTGATTCCGTTGGAAATAAATGTCTCATCTATGACGCAGAAGCATCATTTCTGGCAGCAGTTTTGGGACACAGTTCCTTCGGATGTACAGAAAATCATTGGAGTTGACGCTCATTCGGTAAAGGAATTGGATTATTATACGGAGATGGTTTAGAGGGCTGTTAAGATGAGGCGGTTAGTATGATATGGGAACTTAATGAAAAACGTTCGTTGTTTGGAATTAAAAGAAAAATGAAGAGAATGTCATACGCTCAATGCAAACCACGATATCCAAAGATAAAGTCGCTTAAGGAAAATCGGTTATACATTGAAAAGGCTGATAAGCGGTTGATGGAGATGGGGTTAATGCCATCTGGGTTGAGTGATACATTAAAACTGGATGTGAAGATGAAAAACAGAATTGTATTTAAAAATGAAGATGTAATCATTGAAACAATCGAACATAATCATGATTATATAGCGACGATAACAAATAAAACAGCTAAGGATTTGCAGTTGGGAATTGCAGAATTTGGTTTGGAAGCGAATTGGGACATAGAACCCGGTGGTTGGGTTGGAATTAAGGCAGATGAAATGGGATATGAAATCCTTGATGCTTTAGAAGCTAGAAACTTTGAATATATGGAATAACATGAGGTTTCGTCTGGAACCCGGAGACCGAAAGGAAGTGACTAAAGAAAATGCAGAATCGGATCCTCCGGTGCTACCTGATGGTGATCTGTATCCGGCGGGGATAATGGATGGCGGAAAAGAGTAGCCAGTAAAACATAAGGTGTTAAATATGAATATTAAAGAATATAAGAATACTCTTGTAAAGAACTTAATAGTTTTCTACAGGTTGGATACTAATGAGGCCATCGATGCTGTGGATAGCTCTACAGTTGCATATATGCTTAACCTGTCAGAAAAAGCGGCGAAATGGCAAATGCATCAATCTTTAGACTCCACCCTTAAAGAAATCTATCAAGAATATGCAGGAATACCTGTATAGGATATTCTGAAAATATCAACTAAAACAATGGAACTGAACGATATATAGTATCATATGAGGAGGCCAGAACTATGATAGATGTTTCAAATTTAACTTATGCAGAGCTTGATCGTTTAGAGCATGAAATCTCAAAACGGAGAACTGAATTAAAAAAAACTGAATATACAGACATGGTAAATGCAGTAGTGAATAGCATTTCCGCCATATTAGATGCAGGATATGAAGACGAAAGGGCTTTCTTTGATTCTGATGCACTAAAGCTATGGGACTGGATAGATTTATATTATGCGCTGACCACTGAACTTAGGCGTGAAAAAGAATAATGATGTTAGTATAAGAGAGTGAGAATATCACTCTTTTTGTTGAACGACGCACTGAAATTGGTGCATGTATTTGTAAAGAAGGAGTTGAAGGTGCTATGGGAGGGGAAGTATTAGAACTTGAGTCTGAGAGACAGCGCAAAATCGGGAAAATAGATGTGTATTACAAAGAGTTGAATTACTCCGTTGATAAAATAGCAGAGATACTTCATATCTCTTGTGACGAGGTTGAAGAAATAATCAACATCTTGAAAAAGGAAGTCAGGGATAAAAAGATAACATCTTAGCAACAGCAAAACATAAGCTTAATAGAGTAAAGTTTTTGTCAGTTGAATAAAAAAATAAAGAGAGAGTATCAAGCCTCTTTGATATAATGATTTTGACCAATAATCCAAAACAAGGAGGAAGATACTCTCATGAACATTGTAGCAC
>Ga0247611_10002494_pt1 | contig 29549 bp, 18 predicted proteins | sample 177DNAGHGhighgp2_FD_192422 | JGI IMG/M metagenome (GOLD analysis project Ga0247611, IMG submission 192422) | Sheep rumen microbial communities from Palmerston North, Manawatu-Wanganui, New Zealand - 1770 DNA GHGhigh gp2 | ecosystem: Host-associated > Mammals > Digestive system > Stomach > Rumen... | reverse complement strand
CTTCGCAGATTTAAGCGTTCTTGCGCAAAGTCAGGCGTTCTTGCAGAAGTTCGTAAGAGAGAACATTACGAGAAGCCTTCTGTAAAGAGAAAGAAGAAGTCTGAAGCAGCTCGCAAGAGAAAGCATTGATAAGACTTAAATGAGACCGTCCGGCAAGGGCGGTCTTTATTTGCCTTGGTTTTGCGGACAGTTTAAACTTCCGGTATGTAAAGACTATTTGTTTTTTGTAATATTTCCTCTGTTTTTGCTATAATATCTCCAATAAAGATAAAGTTGAGATATTAGATATGTTGTTGACCGGTAAGAACTGGCGCTTATCGGCATCCCAAAAAGTAGGGGATGCTGATACGCTTCTTGATGTATTGCTTAAAAACCGCGGAATAACCGAAGGGCAATCCGTAGAACAATTTTTGTCTGAGGATGACGGTATCTGGCACGATCCGTTCCTTTATAATGACATGCGCAAGGCTGTGGATATCATCAATGAGGCCATTGATAATCACGGCAAGATACTCGTTTACGGCGATTACGACTGCGACGGCGTAACTGCCACATCGATCCTCGTAAGGTATTTCAGGAGCCATCAGGCGAATGTGCAGTATATCGTTCCGCACAGGGCCGAGCACGGCTACGGGCTTACAGAGAAGATAATGGACAAGGTGGTCGAGAAGCACCCTGACCTTGTCATAACGGTTGACTGCGGCGTCACCAACATCGACACCGTTCAGGAACTCAAGAACAGAGGCATCAAGGTCATAGTGACCGATCACCACAATGTTAAGGACGAGCTTCCGGCGGCTGACTGCGTTATCTGCGCCAAGAGGGCGGACAACACATATCCTTTCATTGACCTTTGCGGCGCGGGCGTTGCATTAAAGCTCGTAGAGGCTTTGGGCAAGGACGGCACGCATAAAGTGACAGGCAATATCTGGCGTCAGGCAATAGAGCTTGCTGGACTTGCAACCATAGCTGACCTTGTGTCTGTCACCAATGAGAACAGAACGATAATAAAGCGTGCTTTCAAGAGCATGAAGAACCCGTCAAATGTAGGCGTGGGAGTTATGAACGAGATGCTCCTGGCACCCGGAAAGACTTTAGACGAGACATTTGTCTCGTTTAATTTCGTACCGCGAATCAATGCTGCCGGAAGGCTTTACGATTCGGCTGATGCATTAAAGCTCTTTTTGGAGAATAATCCTACGGAAGCCAAGGCTGCTGCACAGGATCTCACACGTGAGAATGACGAGCGCAAGGAGATAGAGGCAAAAGTCTTCGATGAGGCAAGAAACCAGCTCGAGAACCCTTCAAGGCCCGAGAAATGGTCTCTGACCAATACCTGCGGTCCCATCGTTGTATACGGCAAGGACTGGCACCAGGGAGTTCTTGGAATCGTTGCGGGCAAACTGTCACAGTTTTACGGAAGGTCGGCTCTGGTATTTACAGATGATGCAACCGAACCCGGATGTGCCAAGGGTTCCGGAAGAGCATTCGGTGATTTCGATCTTTATGAATGCCTGGAGAGGATATCCGATAAGCTCGTTAATTTCGGCGGACATAAGAAGGCCGCCGGACTTCTTGTAAGAAAGTCCGACATGGCGGCATTCATGGAGGCACTCGAGAAAGAGGCTGCAAAGATCTTCGAAGAGAAGGGCAGGTCCGGTGAGGAGAATGAGGAAGACGCGATCTGCGCGGAGTGCGAGATACTGCCTGAAGGGCTTGATTTCGCATCATACAGGGAGGTCAGCAAGCTCAGACCTTTCGGTATAGGCAATCCGAAGCCCATCTTTGTTACATATGGTCTTGTGATCACAAATATTGCCCAGATGAGCGCTGGAGCGCACATAAGGCTCGACCTGACGGATAAGACCGGCAGGATTACGCTGTCGGCCGTCGGCTTCGGAATGGGCGATTATTTCAATATCTTGAGGGCGGGTGACAGGATCGACATCGCCTACACGCTTAACGAATACAGCTACAGGGGAGAGACTTCGTTAAGTCTCCATCTGGAGGATATAAGGCCGGAAGATCCCGACAGCTTTATGTGGAAGAAGGCTGATATCGCCGAGAAGCTCTATACGAGCGGGCTCGCGATGGACCAGATAGCCAAGATGGCGCCGGGTGAGGACATTACAAAGACCATGAGACCGACTCCGGAACATTATGGAGCCTGCTATAAGGCCATTGAGAAGTTCGGAGGCACCGCAATGTCCACTGTTGACCTCGGACTTCTTGCAAGATTGGTGTCGAACAATTATGATATTGCGATAACACCGTTTCAGGTGAAGAGGTGTCTTGAGGTCTTTGCGGACTGCAGGCTCATCAGACTCAGAACGGTAACGCCTTTGAGGGTATGCTTCAACATCCTTCAGACGGGCGATAAAGTAAAACTCAGTGATTCTGATGTATATAGGAGAATACAAGGTGACCAGGGATAAGAACGATAAGGAATTTAATGCCGTAACCGAAGAGGAAGTGCAGGCCGAGGCCGAACGCGCTTATCTTCAGGACGACAGCATTAAGCCCGAGATACCCCTGGATCTGGAAGAGAAGTTCCAGCAGATAATAGAGCTCTACGATGAGTATGCCAAGGCGGCCGATCTCGATGAGAAAGACATCGAGAAGGACAATGCGCAGATGGAGAAGGCTTTCATCTTCGCTTATAAGGCACACCGTCACCAGAAGAGAAAGACGGGCGAGCCTTATATCACGCACCCTGTTGCTGTTGCTCTCATCCTGGCTGATCTTAAGGTCGACGTGGCCACGATCGAGGCGGCTCTTCTCCACGATACGATAGAGGACACGATAGTCGATGACCAGATGGTCACCGAGAAGTTTGGCCCTGTCGTCTGCAGCCTTGTTGACGGCGTCACAAAGCTCAATTCAAGCCTCGACAACATCGTTTACAATTCAAAAGTGGATATACAGGCGATCAACATCCGTAAGATGTTCATTGCTCTTACAGACGATATCAGAGTCATATTCATCAAGCTCGCGGACCGTCTTCACAACATGAGGACGTTAAAGTCCATGAGCCCCGAAAAGCAGATCGAAAAGGCTCAGGAGACGCTTGATATCTACGTTCCTTTCGCGGGAAGGTTCGGTATCTACAAGATCAAGTGGGAACTTGAGGATCTGTGCTTAAGATATCTTCACCCGGACGATTACTATGAGCTCGTAAAGCTCGTAAACGGCAACCGTACCCAGAGGGAAGACTTTATGGCGGACGTGGTGTCCGAGATCAGGGGCAAGCTCGAGGAGAACGGTATCGTTCACTACGACATTGAAGGACGCCCGAAGCACTTCTACAGCATCTATAAGAAGATGCATGAGAAGGGCAAGACGATAGACGAGATCTACGATCTTTTCGCATGCAGGATAATAGTCGATGAGGTCATCGAATGTTACCAGGTACTCGGAATCATACACGAGATGTACCAGCACGTTCCGGGGCGTTTCAAGGACTATATCGCCATGCCGAAGGAGAACAAGTACCAGTCCATCCACACGACTGTCGTAAGCCATACGGGTACTCCTTTCGAGGTGCAGATAAGGACTTTCGCGATGCACCAGATCGCCGAATTCGGCGTAGCGGCACACTGGCATTACAAGGAGGCCGGCAATTCTCACGAATTCAAGGCTGACAAGTTCGACACGAAGATAAACGAGATGAGACAGATAATCGATTCCCAGAACGAGCTCACCGACTCGGGCGAGTTCCTGGAATCGTTCAAGATGAACATCGCGCCCGACGAGATCTTTGTCTACACTCCTAAGCATGAGGTAATTAAGCTTCCTAAGGGTTCTTGTCCGATCGATTTCGCGTATGCGATCCACTCCGGCATCGGCAACCATATGCACGGCGCAAAGGTAAACGGCCGTATCGTGCCGCTGTCTTACGAGCTCAAGAACGGCGATATCGTGGAGATCCTCTCGAGCAGCAAGCTCGTAAAAGGACCTTCCAGAGACTGGGTATCCATCGCGCGCACAGCAAATGCGAGAGCCAAGATCAACGCATGGTTCAAGCGTGAGGCGAGAGGAGATAACATTGCTACGGGAAGAGAGCTCCTTACGAACGAGATCACGCGTAACGGTTTCGATCCCGCGAAGCTCCTGATGCACAAGTCCATCGAGATAATTCTGAAGCGTAATAATTTCCAGTCCTTAGACGACATGTTCGCCGCTCTGGGATACGGATCCATCAGCGTCAGCAAGGTGTTCTCGCGCCTTCGTGACGACTATATAAGGAACATCTCCGAAGAGGAGCGCCGTGCCCTGGGTTACCGTGTCACGGCAGACGGAAACGTCGCATACAGCCCGCAGGAGATTCCGATCGAACTGGGTAAGGCTGACCAGACACGCAATGCGAAGGGTTCGAAGAAGAATGCGCAGCCCGAGAGCTCCAAGCAGGTGCTCTCAATTGACGGCGCCACTATCAACGCGCTTGGTGCAGACCCGCATCAGACTGTCGTTCCGGGCACAAAGGGCAACGATCCGATCGTTGCCGCAGCAGCCGGTACGAAGCCTTCCAGAAATGCACGTGCCGACGCCGCAAGACGCGCGCACAGCAACGATGTCGTGGTTGTTAACGGTCTCGATACGATCGTCACGCACATCTCAAACTGCTGCCACCCGATCTACGGTGACGAGATCATCGGCTACATTACGCAGGAGAAGGGCGTAGGCATCCATAAGGTCACATGCAATAACATTCAGAACATAATGAGGAACCGTGATGCATCGCCTAAGGCAGAGGAGAGATTCCACCGCCTTGTGGCCGTCAAGTGGCTTTCAAAGGCGAAGTTCTCGACATACGACGTATGCCTCGTGATAATCGCTCTGAAGCGTCCGGGGCTCATTATGGACGTCATCGACAAGATGAACAGCGAGAAGATCGACGTTGAGAAGATCAACACCGTTCTGGACGGGCCTGAGGCAAGGCTCTATGCCAATATCAACATCTCGAGCAGGGAGCAGCTCGACCGTATCTGCGATAAGCTCCTGCAGGTGAAAGATGTTGTGGATGTTATCAGAAACTGACAGATTGCTTCTTTTAAACAAAAACTGCCGTGCTTTGCTTGCGCGGCAGTTTTTTATTCTGAAGTTATACTGGGAAAATCATGTATCCCCATAATACTCGTCGTCATATCCGCCGACATAGCTGATATTGAAGAGAATCATCGGCTTTCTGCCTGATTTCGAATGAACGAAATTCTTTATCTGCTCCCTGAAGTTGCGCTTCTGAATGAAAGCTTCGATGCTGCCTGCCTTGCTGCTTGCCTGCTTGAGAAGGTCATCCACCTTATCTGAGATCAGTTCGTACATAACATCGATATTCTCGGCATCGTCAAAACATCCAATCGAATTGACCGCGGGGCTGCAGGCAAGATCGCCTGTTTCCTCATTGACTGTTATTGCGATCGCAAGGACTCCGTCCTCACTTAAGTGGATCCTGTCCGTAAGCACTCTGTCATCGGCATCGACCGTACCCGTGCCGTCAATGAGGACAGGGGAGGCGGGAACATGGTCAGTGATCTTTGCACCGTCAGCGCGGAGCTCCAGTACATCACCGTTTTCGAGGATATGGATATCATCTTCCTTCATGCCAAGGCTCTCGGCCATCTCTTTATGGAGGCAGAGCATCCTGTATTCGCCGTGGACAGGAATGAAGAACTTCGGCTTTATCAGGGTGTGGAGCATCATGAGTTCGTCCCTGTATGCGTGACCTGAAACGTGAACGTCCGCGAGTGACTGGTAAATGACGTGCGCGCCCTTCTTGTAGAGCTCGTTGATAACGCGGTAGATGGGCTTCTCGTTGCCCGGGATGGGGTCTGCCGATATGATGACCGTATCGCCCTTTGTGATGTCCACGGAGCTGTGTGATGAGTATGCCATACGCGTAAGAGCACTCATCGGCTCTGCCTGCGAACCGGTGGTGAGGACGACGATTTTGTTGTCAGGATAGTTGTCTATCGCATCGATGTCGATAAGCGTGTCAGGCTTGATGTCGATGTAACCTAATGTGTTCGCGATGTTGAATACCTGTACCATCGAACGGCCCGACAGGCAGACATGACGTCCGTATTTCTCCGCTGCCGTGATTATCTGCTGCATGCGGTGAACGTGCGACGAGAACGTGGCGACGATTATGCGGCCCTCAGCTTTGCGGAAGTAGTGCGAAAAAGCTTCGCCGACGTGCTTTTCGGAAGGGGAGAAGCCGTCGATCTCGACGTTCGTGCTCTCGCACATGAACATCAGGACGCCTTCCTTGCCGAGCTCGCCCAAACGCTGGAGATTTATGGTCTTGCCGTTGATCGGCGTATAGTCGATCTTGAAGTCACCTGAGTGAACGATCCTGCCGACTGGGGTATTGATGCAGAGCGCATAGGAGTCGGCGATGGAGTGGTTGACTCTGATGAATTCGGCGGAGAATGCCTTGCCCAGGCTTATTATGTCACCGTTCTTGCATGTGGACAGCTTAATTCCCTCGAAAGGGACGTTCTTATCCTGAAGCTTGAGCTTTATGAGTTCTATGGCCATCGTGCCGCCGAAAACGGGACACTTGAATTCTCTGAGGAAATAGGGAAGGGAACCGATATGGTCCTCGTGTCCGTGCGTGATGAGGATGCCCCTGAGTTTTTCCTGATTGCGTCTGATGTAAGTGAAATCAGGGATGACGCAGTCGACACCCGGCATGTTCTCTTCGGGAAAACTCATTCCGCAGTCGACGATTATTATGTCGTTGCCGTACTCGAATGCCGTCATGTTCTTGCCGATCTCTCCGATTCCGCCCAGCGGGATTATCTTGACCGGCTGCTGATTCTTGTATTTGGGATCTTTTATCCCGTGTCTTTTTGAATTACTGCTCATAATTGTTCCTTTGTATTAAAACGCAAATACTTCCCGTATCCCGAGAAGTATTTGAAACGTTGTATTTTTGTTTACTGTGCTATGACGGTCCGTTTGCACGTGGAGTGGTTACCCGACTCGCCGTCTTCGGCGTATATGTCTATGTGGTATCCTTTGACTCCCGGTCCTCTGTCTTCAACGGTGTAATATCCGTCGCCTCCCAACGGGTCGTTCTCGATATAGATTACCGTTCCGGCAGGATAGATGGACCAGTCTGCCGCACAGGTGCGTCCTTCGGTGCATGTCGTTCCCGTAGCGGTGCTCTTGCTGTAGCCGCCGTTGCCCGTGGGCTGGGGACCGTAGAATGTGATCGTGCAGGTATTGCCCTCACCTGAAGGTGCGGCCTTCTTTTCTTCTGTAGTCGTTGCCCGGGTGGTAACTTCAGCAGTCGTGGACGATGTCGGCTTGTTGGTCGGCTTCGGCTTGGGAGTCGGCGTGTTGGAGGGCTTTGTCTCAGTTGTGAGTGAAGCCTTAACGTAGTTGCCGTTGTATGTCCTGTACCAGCCGTTTGAAGTAACAGCGCATACGTCGATCTGATCGCCTGCGAAAACGCTCTTAACGACATCGTATTCAGTGCCGGGACCTTTTCTTACGTTGATCGTGGTCTTGGCATATACTGCAAGATATAATTCTTTTTCTGTTATGTACTCTGTGGTCTCAGCAGTTGTTGTAACCGTGGTGGCTTCTGTTGTAGCTTCTGTTGTGGTTGCCGCGGTTGTTGTCGTTGTTGCGTCAGCAGCGGAAGCAGAAGTCTCTGATGTATTTTCCGTCGCATCTGCAATGCTCTCGGCCGTTCCTTCAGATGTGGAAGGTTCGGTAGCATCTGTGCCGTCGGCTGAAGAGCCTGATGCTTCGGTCATATCTGCGAATTCGGTAACAGATGTATCTGTCTCATCGGATGTCAGGATATCAGCCGAAGTCTCTGCGACTGTTTCAACAGGCTGAGCCACAACAGGCGTGTAGTCCAGAGCCGAATCAACAGCGAAAGTAGCCGTGGCACAGAGAGATACTACGACAACGCAATTGACGGCTGAGATGATCTTAGCGCGTGTAATGTTATAGAATTCTTTTATTCCGATCAGTTTCAAAAATCTGATTCTCCTTGTTTCTTTCTCCTCTGTTTCGAGGGCAGAATTGCAAATTTATTATATCATACTTTGATTTTTAGGCATTATCAGTGAAAAATCGGGCATTTTTGTATGGAATCTTCACTTAAGGCCCAATGGACCTCTTTACCGCAAAAGTGATTTTGAGTAAAGCGTTTTTCGTAATTTGTCAATTGATTGTCACAACTATGCAAGGCATGTAATTTTTTAAGCGTCTATAATCTAGACACCGACAGGGGGAGTCTTAAGCGAGGGGGGAGAACAGATGTCGTTGGGACGTGTCCGTAAACCGGCCAAAAGAGAATACTACGGAACGACTGAGCGCGATGTTGAGAAAAAGCGCGCACGCGTTTACATTATCTGTGCCCTTATCCTCATTATCTGCGGTATCCTGGACGTCATTTTCCTTATCGGTATCCTGGATCTTTAAGGGTTTTCGCTCTTCAAGGCTGTCCGGGGCTTTTTGAGGGCATTCGAGCATTCCGGAGAACCCTCCCGTAATAGCTTTCAATTGCAAAAACACAACCTCTCGTATATACTTACACCCGTAAAATATTAATAATATAGGGAGCAAGATAATGAGAGTTTCCAATCTTTTTATGGCTACACAAAGAGAGATCCCTGCTGATGCCGAGATCCCTTCACACAGACTGATGCTCAGAGCGGGCCTTATCCGCAAGATGGCATCAGGCGTTTATTCGTTCATGCCCATGGGCTACCGCACCTACAAGAAGGTTGAGGCAGTCATCAGGGAAGAAATGGACAAGGCAGGAGCACAGGAGCTCATAATGCCGGCCCTTCTGCCTGCTGAGGCTTATCAGGGTTCGGGAAGATGGGAGAAGTTCGGTCCCGAGATGTTCAGGCTTACAGACCGCGGCGGCAGATCTTTCTGCCTGGGTCCCACGCATGAAGAGCCTTTTACGGAAGCAGTAAGGGATTCCATCAGATCTTACAAGCAGCTCCCTGTTACTCTTTATCAGATCCAGCACAAGTACAGAGATGAGAAGCGTCCGAGATTCGGCGTCATCAGAGCAAGAGAGTTTGTTATGAAGGACGCTTATTCTTTCGACGTTGACGAGGCTGGTCTCGATATCTCATACAAGAAGATGTACGACGCTTACAGAGCTATCTTCGACAGACTCGGACTTGACTACACGATCGTTGACGCCGATTCAGGCGCAATGGGCGGTTCCGGTTCTCAGGAATTCATGGTAAAGAGCGAAGTCGGCGAGGATGCCATCTGCTTCTGCGACGAGTGCGGTTATGCCGCAAACGAGGAGAAGGCAGGCTGGACGAGAGGCGCTGCCCAGGAAGGTGAGGAACTCGCAATCGAGAAGATCCATACTCCTGACGTAAAGACAATAGAGGAACTCTGCGGTTATTTGAACTGCGGACCTGACGCATTCGTCAAGACGATCCTCTACAACATTGACGGCAAGTTCGTTGCCGCTATGTGCAGAGGTGACAGAGACATCAACGAGACAAAGCTCGGCAACCTCTATGATGCAACCGAGATGGAGCTTGCGGCATTCGCGGATGTTGAGATGATCACAGGCGCAAAGGTAGGCTTCGCAGGCCCTGTCGGACTTAAGCAGAAGATCGATATCGTAGTCGATCCGGAAGTTACCGGCATGAAGAACTTTGTAGTCGGCGCTTGCGAGACGGACTACCATTTCAAGAACGTTAATATCGGAAGAGATTTCGAAGCCGATCAGGTTGCCGATATCACTAACGCAAAGGCAGGCGATATCTGCCCCAAGTGCGGCAAGGGCAAGCTCGGCATGGCAAGAGGCGTCGAAGTCGGACACATCTTCAAGCTCGGCACTAAGTATTCCGATGCTCTGGGATGCATCTATCTCGACAACAACGGCAAGGAACACAGCATGGTAATGGGATGCTACGGCATCGGCGTTTCGAGAGTCCTTGCTGCCATCATCGAGCAGTATCACGATGATGACGGCATCATCTGGCCTTCCATCGTTGCGCCTTACAAGGTCATCGTCGTTCCCACAAAGGCAAATGACGAGGAGATCATGGGCGTTGCGGAGAAGATCTATGCCGATCTTACTGCTGCAGGCTGTGAAGTCCTTATCGATGACAGAAACGAGCGCCCCGGCGTCAAGTTCAAGGACGCAGATCTTTTGGGCATCCCGCTCCGCATCACTGTCGGAAGAAGGGCAGGGGAAGGCATCGTTGAAGTTAAGAGGAGAGATTCCAGCGAGACTGCCGAGATCACGGTAGATGAAGCTGTCAAGGCTGCCAAGGAGATCTGAACTTGTTCTTAAGGATCGTTACATCACTGATTCTCTGCGCGTCTTTCACGCTCGGTTCTTTTCCGGGATTTCTGGAAAGGAAAGGCGAATTCACGCGCGCTTCCTATGACTCATACACATTAACGCTCTGCGACGGAGAGACTCTCGAAATGAAGCTCGCCGGCGGGAGCGTTATATTTGTCTCATCGGATCCCTCAAGGTCTTATACCGTCGTTCTTGCAAAGGCAAAGGACAACAACGTGGTGAAGAACCTCACGGGAGGCGGTGAGTCGTTTATCCTGGATATCGTAAACTTCATGGATGAAGACCAGCTTTACTATCTCGTTATCAAATATGAAGCATACGGTCTTGAAGTAACCAACGGCGATAATGTGATCGTCAGGAAAGGTGATAATGTTTTCTTCTGGAAATCGGCAAATTACGAGTACAATCTCAACACCTGTTCCGAGCTCTGGACAGACGAACAGTCGCTTAATGAGTGTCTTGAACCCCAGAACGACATCGAATGCGACGATCCCGTACTTATAGCTTATTCAAACCGCATATGCGACGGCGCTGCCGACGATTGGGAGAAGGTATTCCGCATCTACTATTACATTGCCACCGAGATGGCTTACGATGAAACAGAGGCCGGTGATGCCTCGGGCGGTTACCAGGACGGTGCGGTAGCCGTGTTAAGAGACGGAAAGACAATCTGTGAAGGTTTCAGCAATGCTTTCACCGCACTCTGCAGGGCGCAGGGGATCCCGGCTGTCGTGGAGTTCGGCATAGGTTTTGCCGATTATAACGAGATGACGACCAGAATTCCGGTGGCTGAGGATTGGGCAGACCACGCGTGGGCAGCGGTATTCCTTGGCGGCAAGTGGCATTTCGTCGATCCCACATATGATATGGCGAGATTCTACAGCGGCCCGGACAAAATCAAGACATACGACTATTCCACGTCTTACTATCTGCTGCCGCTTGAATCGTTCTCGAACGATCACAGGATATTGGACGCCGACACCAGACACGGCATACCTTCGGCAGGATACTGCGGAGACTACGCATCCTATGAGATAACGAGAGACGGCGTATGCCATATCTCTGGCAGCGGAGAGCTGAAGATGCCGGCAGGTGTCAATTGCTTCAACAAGATCGTTTTCGAGCCCGGCAGCAATATCACATCGATAGGAACTTTGTGCTTCAGCGACTGCGACCTCATAACCACGGTCGTAATACCCGATACAGTAAAGCGTATCGAGGAATGCGCCTTTGATACATGTGAGGACCTGGAATATGTCTATCTGCCCGAAGGGCTGGAATACATCGGCGATGAGGCTTTCGATTACTGTGATGAACTGAGCTATGTGAGAGTTCCCGATTCTGTTGAGAGCATCGGGACATGGGCGTTCGACGACTGCCCGAGGCTCTACATCAGCGTCCCTTCACATCTTTCAGGTTTTGCGAACGATTACGACATCCAGCCGATGTTTATTGAGACCAGATAACGGCCGGACAGGAGCCTTAAGGTTCCGCAAGACGGTCTGACGGAGAAGAGTATGGCTTACATTGAATTCAGAAACGTTAAGAAGATATACAAGACGGGATCCGTCAATGTCACCGCACTTGACGGATGCGATTTCTTCATAGAGAAAGGCGAGCTCTGCGTAATAGTCGGCCAGTCAGGCGCGGGCAAGACGACGCTGCTCAATATCCTCGGAGGAATGGACAGGCTTACAACGGGTGAGGTCTTTCTGGACGGCAAGGAGATCTCTAGGCTCGGTGCTAACGAACTCGCGCTGTTCAGAAGGCAGAATGTCGGATTCGTATTCCAGTTTTACAACCTGATACCGAACCTTACCGCGATCGAGAATGTCGAGATGGCGGCTCAGCTCGTAAAGGATCCGATCGACTGTGATCTCCTCATGAGGGAAGTCGGTCTGGCAGACCGTGTAAATAACTTCCCGGCGCAGCTCTCGGGCGGTGAGCAGCAGAGAGTCGCGATAGCAAGGGCTATCGCAAAGAACCCAAAACTGCTTTTATGCGATGAGCCTACGGGAGCTTTAGACTATCAGACGGGAAAGGCGATACTGAAGCTTTTGCAGTCCTTAAGCAATGAGAAGGGCATGACCGTCGTCATAATAACGCACAACTCGGCGCTTACGGCTATGGCTGACAGAGTCATCAGAGTAAAGAACGGAAAGATCACGAGCAACGTGATCAATGAGAGACCGGTTAACGTAGATACTATCGAGTGGTAATGAAACCTTACGCAAAGACCATCTTAAGATCCATCAGGATGACACTCCCCAGATTTCTCGCGATATTCGCGATAATCGCTCTGGGCGTCGGTTTCTTCGCGGGTTTGAAGGTAACCACGCCGTCGTTTGTCGCGACTGCCGATAAGTACACGAAAGATTATGCCATGTTCGACTTTAAACTCCTGTCGACAATAGGTTTTACCGATGATGATATAGAAGAACTGGCAAGCCGCACGTCCTGCGTGGTTGAAGGAGCTTATTCGGCCGATTGCTCGGCTTATCTTGGAGAGAGCCTGAGCGCTGATACCGTGAGGTTCATTTCGATCACCGAAAACGTCAACAAGATCAAGATGGAATCAGGACGTCTTCCGTTACGCGACGATGAGGTTGTGGCAGATGCGTATATGCTTCCTTCGGTAGAACCCGGAACAAAGATCGTTATCGCGGACGAGACATCGGAAGACGCAATGAAGATGTTCAAATACAGGGAGTATACGGTTGTCGGTACGGCAAGGTCACCTGTATATCTGAATTTCCAGCGCGGTACATCAAATGAGGGTTCGGGCAGTGTTTCGTTCTATGTATGCGCACTCCCGGGTGCATTTGACTCCGAATACTATACCGAAGCATATCTTTATGCGGATACGGGACTCTATCTCTATTCCGATGAATATAAGGAATGGGCGGAAAAAGCCGAATCACAATATAAAGTTGCTCTCTCAGGTGTCATAAACGACAGGTTCGAATCTCTCCTCAGGGAAGAATACGACAAACTCTACGACGGTATAGACGAATTCAGGGATGGAATAAACGAAGGCCGCGACGAGCTCAAGGACGGGCGTGCAGCGCTTGAAGACGCCAAAAAGGAACTTGAGGATGCCCAGGCTGAGATCGATAAAAACCGTATAGAGCTCGAAGAAGGCAAGAAGACTCTGGACAGTTCGAAAAAGGAGATCGATGCTTACAGCAAGGAACTTACATCCACGAAAGTATTGCTTGATGCCGCGGGACAGAGGGTCGAGAAAGCTAAGACGGAGATGGAGAGTATAAAGAGCGATGTTGATTCTCTTTATTCCGAGATAACGGAAGGCCGTTCTGAAATAAGAAAATCGAGGATGGAGATCGAGGCGAGACTGTCTGCGCTCGAGTATCTCGAAGGAACATATGAATCTGTTTTGGCTTCCATTGATGCGGGGATAGAGAACAACAAGGCAAGACTCGAAGAGGCGGACAACGATTGGGAAAAAGCGATCATCCAGGCCCAGATCGATGTTCAGGAGCAGAACCGCGAGACGAATGCCAAGGCGCTCGAGGCAGCTCAAAAGGAGACGGAGCGCCTCAACGGCAAGCTTGAAGAACTTGATGAAGATGAGAAGGCATTGGACGGAAAGCAGAAGGAATATGAAGGCAAGATAGCCTCATATAATGAAGTGTATCAGTCGTATATGTCCGACAAGATCCAGTACGATATGGGCGTCAAGGAATATGAGAGTTCCAAGGCACAGTTTGACAGTGCTTATGCTCAATATCTCGACGGAGTCTCACAATACAATGAGGGGCAGAGGAAACTGAACGAAGCCCAGACCAAGGTTGATGACGGCTGGAAGCAATACCACGAAGGTGTTTATGAACTCTGGCAGGGATATTCCGAATTTTCCTATAAGGCGGAAACGGTATTCAGGTCGGATCTGGTTTACGGTTTCATGCTCATAGACAGTGTTAACGATCCAGAGACTTATATTCTCGGAAGGGACAAGAATACCGGTTATGTCTGTTTCGATAACGATTCCAGGATAGTTGACGGTATTGCCACCGTCTTCCCGGTGTTCTTCTTTGCGATAGCCGCACTCGTGTGCTCCACCACCATGAGCAGGATGGTGAGCGATGAGAGAGGCATCATCGGCACTATGAGGGCTCTCGGTTATTCTGATACCGCGATAGTAATGAAGTATGCGGTCTATGCCGGCTCTGCTTCCATATTGGGCGGCGTTCTCGGATTCATGGGCGGTACGAAGCTTTTCCCGGCTGTCATCTGGGAAGTATATGCGATGATGTACGGCTTTACGACTCTTAATTTCAGTTCCAGCATACCGCTGTTCTGTCTGTCTCTGGCCGTTGCACTCATCTGTACTGTCGGCGTATCCATAATCTCTGTTATGTCGACACTGACCGGAATGCCTGCCGAACTCATAAGACCGAAGGCTCCGCTTCCCGGAAAGCGAATCCTTCTGGAATACATTCCGTTTATTTGGAAAAAACTCAAGTTCCTGCATAAGGTGTCGCTGCGTAACGTCTTCCGCTTTAAGAAGAGAATGTGGATGATGATCGTCGGCATCGCGGGATGCACCGCGCTCCTGCTTACCGCATTCGGACTTTACGATTCTATATGCAATATCGTTGATACCCAGTTCGACAACATAATGAGATATGACATTGCAGCCACTTTCGACAGTAAGTACAGACAGTACGAGATAAGGGAAGCTGCCGATGCTGCGCGCGAAGCCACGTCCGTTAAGTGCGAATATGCCGTGGTAAAGAGCGATACAGCCAAGAACAACGGCTCCGGGTATGTGAGGGATCTCTCGGTATTCGTTACCGATGACGTTAATGCCTTAACTATTTTCGGACTTACAGACTACAAGACGGGCGAACAGTTGGATTGGCCTGCTGACGGAGAGGTGGCCATCTCCCAAAAGCTCGCCGACAAGAATAATGTCAAGCCCGGGGGCAGTATAACATTGTTATACGGTGATGAAGAACGTCCTGTAACGCTTAAGGTAAGTTCTGTCTTTACGAACTATACTTTCCATTATGTGATGATGACTCCTTCCACATACAGGGAGTATTTCGGCAAACCATATACTCCCGAAACGCTTCTGGTCGCCGTCGAGAGCAAGACACACGATGATGCCTATGCCATTGCCGAATATCTTTCAGACAATTATGAACTGGCGACCTGGTCATCTACTGCCGATTCCAGGGAAAGTTTTGCCAAGACGATGGAAAGGATGAATTACGTCATAATACTCGTCATCGCCTGTGCAGCTGCGCTTGCTTTCATCGTCCTGTTCAACCTCAACAACATAAACATCACCGAGCGTATCCGTGAGATCGCGACATTGAAGGTCATGGGATTTAACCGTAGGGAAACCGGTGCTTATGTCACCCGCGAGAACATCATGCTCGTGCTTATGGGTTATATTGTTGGATTGCCGCTCGGCTTCCTGCTGCACAGGTACGTCATGGCGCAGATAGCCATGGACATGATCACTTATGACATCCGGATCGATCTGATAAGTTATCTCTATTCTCTTGCCTTTGTATTGGCATTCTCGACAGTCGTAAATCTGATAATGCGTGCGAAGATCGAAAAGATCAACATGGCTGAATCCTTAAAGAGCGCAGAGTAATAATGTCTGCCCGGGTTCGCAGATGCTAACAGTAATCTGACCTTCGTAAAGGATTAAGTGATATCAGGTGCTCTGTTCGCCCTCGCCGTTCATCCAGCTCTGGTGATAGTTCTTACGGCGGTACTCTTCGGGAGTCATGCCGGTCGACTTCTTGAAGACCTGGATAAAGTGAGACTGGGAAGAGAATCCCAGGTAGTTGGCGATAGTGAGTGAAGACTCATCCAGATGCCTTAACATGTTGCAGGCGACGTTGATCTTCTGATCCCTTATGTAACGGCTTAATGTAATGCCCATTTCCTGCTTGAAGAGCTTGGAAAGATAGCTCGAGTTAAGTGAAAGGGAGTCAGCGATGGACTCGACCGTGAGGTTCTCCTGGATATGGGACCTGATGTAGTCGATGGCGACCACGATATGGCGTGATACGACACGGTTTTTGGAAAGGTCGCTCATCTTGCGGCAGTATGTGCGGAGAAGATCGTTCTGGATGTTATGGACCTCTTCGACGGAGCTTGCGGCATCGATCAGCTCGATGTAGATATCGCTCAGGTTATAAGCGACGGAGATCTCAAGACCTGCCTCGATGCAGAATCTGCTGACGAGGGCAGTGAGTATGATCGTGTGATATTTGAAGTTGCGGAGTTTGTCGGGACTCAAAACACCTAGAGTCTGGGTCTCTGCCATTGATTTAAGGCCTTCTTCCAATCTGTGGTAGTTGCCGCTGGCAACGATCTCATAGAAGCTGATCTCGGTATTGTATGCGACCTGGCGGTTGCCGGATTCGCCTTCATTCATAAGTCTTTTGGCTAATTCTTTCTCGATGTTCATAGACTATACCCCGGTTCCATTTAGGATTGATTATCAAAAAATGTTGAATCTATTGCTAAAATTGTATATTTCTTTCATTGTTATGTAAAGAATACCTGAAAACAGGAAAAACATTTTTCGCAAAGGTTGTCCAAAACTTAACCTGAACAGGCTTTTACGGCATAAAATCTTATTGAGTTATTGACAGAAAAGTAATAGAATTTTAGCGTAGAAAAAATAGGGAGGCGTGTATTCATGACAGATGAACTTAAAGACATTATCTATGCCGATCTGTTCAGATACACCGGTAATGCACGCCGTTATAAGAACATCTACGCCTGCTATCTCGAGGAGAGAAGGTCCAGCCCGGAGTTCAGCTATATAAGCGTTATGAGGCGTACCCGCTACTACTACGACCAGCTCAACAAGTACGACGGTATCAGGAAAAAACTCTATCAGATCAAGTTTGCGGTAAGCAACTTCAGACTCGACAGGCTGAGCCGTAAATATCATTTCCAGATCCCCTATGATACAGAGATCGGCAAGGGCTTCTATCTGGCGCATTTCGGACGCGTAATAATCCACCCGAAGAGCGTAATCGGCCATAACGTCAACGTTTCCACGGGCGTAGTCATCGGAACCCAGTTCAGAGGAAAGAGAAAGGGTTCACCCCATATCGGCAATTACGTTTGGATCGGCGCAAATGCCGTTATCGTAGGCAATATCAGGATCGGCAATAATGTTCTTATCGCCCCCGGTGCCTATGTTAACTTCGACGTTCCGGACGGTTCCATCGTAATCGGCAACCCCGGTCTCATCAGAAGGTCGCCGGGCGCTACGCTCAATTACATCAACAACACGATCCTCTTCGACGAATACAACGTCAGTTCGAGCGGAGTCAAGCAGTGGTAGGACGATAGATGACGGCAGATCCCTTGTTTTTCAGACATAACAGAGAGCGCTTAGCTGCCGCGTTGCCGGACCGCACCGCGGCGTTGTTTTTCTCGGGCGAAGAAAAGCATATGTCCCTTGATTCGGATTACCGCTTTTTCGTTGACCGCAATTTCTTTTATCTGACAGGACTTGAGTGTTCCGGCTTCGTGCTCGTCATCGAGAAGGAAGACGGCAGGGTAAAGACCGGTATCTATGCGCCTGCGAGAGACTCCATGAAGGAGCGCTGGCACGGCAAGAGGATGGACCTGTCCGATATTGCAGCCATTGCGGGTCTTTCAGCTGAAGAGGTCTTTGATCTCGAGAAATATGAGGAAAAAGAGTTCGAACTCAAAAGAGACACGGATATCACCGTTTTTCTGGACAGTTCGTCTGTCATGACCAGGCCTGCCGAGCTTAAGGCTCAGATCGAAAAGGACGGCAGGAAGGTAAAGGATGTCTCGGAGATAACGACTTCTCTGCGTCTGATAAAGGAGCCTTTGGAATATGAATCCATCAGGGAAGCCGCAAGGATCACCGAGGAAGCGATAGAAGAGATGAAGACGCTGATACGTCCGGGCGTGTCCGAATATGAACTTTATCTCAAGCTCGAGTATGAGATGGCGAAAAGGAGTTCGATGGCGTTTGCCTTCGAGACAATCGTTTCATGCGGGAAGAATGCTTTCTATCTTCACCATTCGGAGCCTGAAAAGGACGGCGACGGCATTGCAAAGGAAGGTTCGATCATACAGATCGACTGCGGTGCGAGAATTAACGGCTACTGCGCTGATATCTCGAGAGTCTTCTTTGTCGGGGAGCCTGAAGATGAGAGCGATAAGAGAATGAAGCTTTTGGGACTTATCCAAGACTTAAGAAAGGCTGCTTTCGGTTTTATCGCACCCGGGAAAACGTTCGCTTCCCTTAATTCACAAATGTATGACATCGCCGGCAAATGGCTTGCAGGACAGGGTCTGATACCTGATAATTTTACCGAAGAGGATGTTCGCCGCTACTACTGGCACAACACCTCTCATTTCATCGGACTGGACGTTCACGATGTCGGCCCGAGGGACAAGGAATTTGAAGCGGGTAATTGTCTTGCGGTTGAGCCCGGTGTATATATCCCCGAGTGGGACATCGGCTTCAGGATCGAGGACGACTGCCTGGTTACGGAAGACGGCTGCCTGCTCCTGAGCTCCGGGAAGGACAGCCCGGAGGGAATAATTGTCGGATAACAGTTCACCCATAACCGCCGTTCTCGTTGCGGTACTGATAGTGCTTGTGCTCATCCTGGTCGCAGGAGGCCTTTTCGTGCTCTATAAATCCTATACCGACAACATCTTCAGACAGGTATTCAGCAGGCCGAAGCCCCTGCCTCAGGTCGACAGGTCACCCAAGCAGATCGACCGGAGCACTCTCATGGGGCGCGGAAAGAACTGGTTCTATACATTCCACAATGAATGGCTCGGCGTCAGGACAACATCCTTTGACGGATGCAAGCTGTCAGGATATTACAGGCCTTCATCGGATTCCACATGCAGGAGCATGGTTATCCTGGTTCACGGCTACGATGAAGCTCCTGCCGAGATGGCCGCATATGCAAGACTCATGATGCGCAAGGTCCAGTGCCACTGCATAATCACGCACATGAGGGCGCACGGCATGAGCGGCGGGAAGAACTTCACATGGGGTCTTATGGAGAGCGTCGATCTCGATGCCTGGTTTGCTTTCACAAAAAGACGTTTAGGACCTTATTGCAGAATATATCTGGTCGGAAGGGGAGCTGGTGCGACGGCATGCCTTCTTGCCGCACAGCAGAAAGGATTTGATCCTAATGTCTGCGGAATTATTGCCGATTCGCCGATGACTTCTCTTACGGGATATCTGAAGACCAGCCTGACACAGAGCACGAAGATGCCGGCCGATTGGATAATCGGCCATGTAAGAAAGGTTGCCCAGAAGAATTTCGGATTCGACATAAACAGATGCGATGCTACTGCCCACGCAAGCTCGATCAAGGTGCCTGTCCTGATCTTCCAGGGAGGAGAGGATGAGATCACCACGCCCTCGCAGACAAGGGACATCTATGATAATCTCAGATGCCGAAAGAGAATGGCGATAGTCAATAATGCCAAGCATTTCGAAAGCTATGAGAAGTCACCTGCGATGTACGAGCGCGAGGTTCAGAAGTTCATCGAATCCTGCATTTCAAGACTCGTTAAGATGGGAAGACTGTAAGTTACGGCATACCAGATCCCGCTGATTCAACAAATTGCCGATAGCAGCTTATATTGACTATTATTCAATTGATGATATAACCTACTAGCCTGATACGGAATGGATATCAGGCTTTAAGTTTTTATATGGATGCAGAAAAGACAGTAAGACGCTCGATGATAGAAGGCAGCCTGTGGAACAAGATCCTCGGGTTTGCTTTTCCTTTGGCTTTGACGGGCATCCTCCAGCAGCTCTTTAATGCTGCGGATATAGCGGTCGTCGGCAACTTCACGGGTGAGATGGGCAAAGCCTGCATGGCAGCCGTAGGTGCCAATACTCCGATGATCGCACTTATCGTTAACTCATTTCTCGGAATCTCACTCGGAACAAATGTCGTTATAGCCAATGCCATAGGAAGAAGGGATGAGGAGGCTGTTCATAAGGCAGTTCACACCTCCCTGATCGTAGCTGTCATTGGCGGCGTTATCGTATTGCTTTTATGCGAACTCCTTGCAGAGCCTATCTTAAGGACTCAGAACATATCGGAAGAAGCCGTTGATATGGCGATCCTTTATTTCCGTATCTATGTCGGCGGTCTGCCTGTGATCCTTCTTTATAATTTCGAGGCTGCCATATTCAGGGGCGTAGGCAACACGAAAACGCCTTTCCTTGCTCTCGTAATCTCGGGTGTGGTAAATGTCGGAATGAACCTTCTCTTTGTCGTCGTGCTTCACCGCACTGTTGACGGTGTAGCAACTGCAACTGTCATTTCCAACGCATTGAGCAGTCTGATCCTGCTGTTCTTCTTAAAGAGATCCAAGAGCGAAGTTAAGTTCGACTGGAAAAAACTCAAGCTTGATTGGCGCATTCTGGGTAAGATACTGAAGATCGGACTTCCTGCAAGTGCGCAGGCTTGCGTTTTCTCAACCGCGAACATCATTATCCAGGCAGCGATCAACAGTCTCGGAACTACGGTTGCGGCTGCGTCTTCTGCAGCGTTCAATATCGAGATATTCTCTTATTACGTGCTTAACAGCTTCGGTCAGGCCTGCACTACGATAACAGGCCAGAACTTCGGCGCACGCAAGATCGACAGATGCAAGATGACATTAAAACTCTGCCTTCTGGAAGGCATAATCATAGAAGGCCTGATGGTCTTCACGCTTATCTTCTGTGGCAAGAACCTCATTGCGATCTTTAATCCCGCGCCTGAACTAGTGGAGATCGGCTATACGCGCGTGGTCCTCATAACTACGGCGCATCTGTTCTCACTGTTCTACGATGTCATCAGCGGATATTTGAGAGGCTACGGAATATCCCTGTCTCCTGCGATCGTAACTATGGTATGCATCTGCGGAATAAGACTCGTGTGGATATACTCCGTGTTCACTCAGTTCCACACGTTTAAGTGCATCATGACTGTCTACCCGATAAGCCTCGGCACGACTGCTGTTGCGATGTTCATTCTGCTGCTGATCAAGCGCCCGTCGAAAAAGTACAGCTAGCGTTTCCTTCACATTTGATTTTCCCCTTGCCTGTGCTAATATCTAGACATAAAAGTAAGGACGGTGGAGCATGGAAGAATACTCGGTAAACCAATACAGATTGCGTTATGTTGTTCCTTTTGAATTCAAAGCGGAAGACTTTGATTTTGAAAAAGAGATAAATGAAGCAAACAGTAAACTTGCCGGGATCGGTTGGGAGCCTGCGCCTGTCATTCCGAAATTTGATAAAAACGGTAAGAAATTTGAGACCGATGTCTACTACCACATTATCCATGAGTTTGATCCGGTAAAAGATAATTCCGGAAATGAAAGAACAAAAGAAAAGATGGGGCTGTACTGGCACAATACAAAGCTGGCAACTGACCCCAAACGGATATTGATGATAGGGGACTGTAAAGAAACCGATCTTCCGTATCCCAATATCCTGATAAATATATACGATGCAGGTCTGTATATCTTCCGTACAGGTATCGGTCTTTTGTGGTATGAGGTTACTCTGCAAAAACTCGTTCATAAAGGCGAAGGATATACAACAGACGATGATGAAAAATTCATGAGCAGGACGCTCTGCTATTTCCAGTATCTGTTCAAGGAACTCAACAGGTTTAAATTGCTGTATGAGATAGAGGGTGTTCCTAAACAGACAGATGAAGGAAAGCCTCTTTATATCGTTGGAGAAAAGGCGCGGCTGCTCGGCAACTGGATCTGTGATCTCTTGGATCCGCTCTATGATAAGATCAGGTTTGTTTCCCAGAGAAGAAATATATTCTGGGATGAAGAACCTCGTATGGAAGGACTCCGTAAAGATGTTCCGGACAAGGCGCATCTGTTCTCATGCGTTGTATTTGATTATGATGAGAAGTATGAATACAGCGAAGATACTCTGAGAACTGCATACTATCTTTCGAACGGCTATAAGGAATCATATAAGATGAGTTCGCAATATGAATCTTCAGCCAGACGGCCGTTTAATAATGTCATCTGGGTCGCATCGCGGGAAGGCTGCGGTTATTATTCCTGGCCGACAGGAAAAGGGAATGAATCCGATGAACCGTTTTTCTGCGGGAAGAATCACAGTACTAAAGTGGTCAATGATTATTTCACCATGTATATCCGCGTTCTGTATATTTCCTGTTCTCTCTTCAGGTATGCCAGATCCGCATCTGCATTGACAGAAATTCCGTGTGATATTAAACGTTATGCTGAAGATGAAGATACGAAGAGTATCAATGACAACATCAACAACCTCAGTCTCAAGATCAACATCTTCCTTACCAAGAGCATCCTGACGTCGGTCAGCCATATCCAGCATCAGAACGAGTTTTATTCATATCTGATGAACCGTCTCAATGTTGATGAAGATATCAAGAGCGTAACCATGGGACTTGATGCCCTGAATGAAATGTCTGCACGTATGGTTGAAGATAAGAGAAGGAAAGATCAGGAGGAAGATGACAGGGCAGAGCGAAAGAGCGAGAGCAGATTCCAGGCCGGATTGGGTCTTATGACATTCCTGGCATTCTTCTCTGCTGTGGCAGATTCATTGGGGATAATCGCATTCTTCACTCAGTCCGGAGAGTGGCCTGCTTATGCCTTAGGAGTCAAGATCATTGGAGCAGTGATGCTTGCACTGTGTGTTGTTACATGTTTTATCGCACTCCGGGTTTCAGTTCCGATGATCAGGGAAGTGCTTTCGTCACGTGATAAAGATAAGAAAGGCCAGACAAAATAAATTGATATTTTTCAGCATATCGAAATAGTGCGTTTTCAGACCTTGTAAATCTGAAAACGTTATAGTATATTTGTCGCGACAAACGGAAAACGGGGAGCCTTAAAACGGCTGAGAGGGATTTAAGATCCGACCCGCTGAACCTGACGGATAATGCCGGCGTAGGGAACCAAGTATAATTTTTCGATCCTCTTGTCATAGGCATGACCTGTCTGGTCAGCAGACTCCACCGAGTCACCGTGACGGAGGTGTTTTTATGTCAAAACAATCACTTAATTCCAACCGTGAGTATATCCTGAGGATATCCACGGGTGGCATCTGCCTGGCACTGGCTTTCGTGCTTTCGCAGCTGAAACTTTTCGAGATGCCGATGGGCGGAACAGTTACTCCCGCATCGACGCTGCCGATCATCGTATACGGCGTCGCTTTCGGACCGGTATGGGGCTTCATCATCTCGTTCATCTTCAGTCTCCTTCAGCTCATCGGAGGCTGGCTCGTAACTCCTTTTCAGGTAATCCTCGACTACACGATCGGATATACTGCACTGGGTTTCGCGGGCTTTGCAGCTCTTAAGGCAGGCTCAAGAACTAAGATGTCAGGAGCGCTCAACAGATTCAGAAATGCTTCGCTTGTCAAGGTCATCGCATTCACTGTAGTCGCTTATTTCGTAAGGTGGCTCGGATCGGTCGCATCAGGTGTCATCTTCTATTCCGAATATGCGGCAGACGCAGGCTACGACAGTGCTCTCGTATATTCCATGGTATATAACGGATCTTTCCTTCTTGCAGACCTTGCGATCCTCGCAGTCGTTCTCGTTATCTTCTACATGGTCATTCCTTCTTCGAACGTCGACAATACTGTCGTTACGGTCCAGAAGTATACAGCCGAGTTCATCGGTACTTTCGTGCTCGTATTCGTAGGATGCGGTACTGCGATGGCAGTTGGCTGTGATGCTGCAAACGGCGGCGGATATATCCTCACGGCACTTGCATTCGGTCTCGTTATCGTCGCGATGGCATACTCCATCGGCAACATCTCAGGCTGCCATATCAACCCTGCAGTCTCACTCGCTATGCTCATCACAGGTAAGCTCTCCATAAAGGACTTCTGGGGTTATGTCGTATTCCAGATCCTCGGTGCCGTTTCAGGTGCGGGACTTCTCCAGTATCTGTTCTCGCTCGCAGGCAAGATCGACATGACAGGTGTATACGATGAGGTCGAGGAAGAGATGGCTTCATGGGGATTGGGTGCCAATACTCTTGCAGGAGTAAATGACAGCATTCCTGCAGGCATCATCATTGAGCTCATCCTCACATTCATATTCGTTCTCGCGATCCTGGGCGTAACCGACAGCAGGTTCAAGCACGGTTCATTCGGAGGTCTTGTCATCGGCCTTGCACTTGTGCTTGTACATATCCTCGGTATCAGTTTCACGGGAACTTCGGTCAATCCCGCACGTTCCATCGGACCTGCGATCCTTGCAGGCGGTGCGGCTCTGACAGACCTTTGGGTATTCATCATCGGACCTCTTGCGGGCGGTGCTCTCGCAGCACTCATCTACCTGGGTATCTCAAAGGTAAAAGAGGAAGCACAGGCTGTTTCTGAGGAGTCTTCGAAGAAGAGCAGCAAATAAGTTTTGTGTTCATTTCAGGTATCCCTTGATACCGCTTTTCACGTAAACCTTCCGGCCGGACATCATATGGTTCCGGCCGGTAAGTTTTTGAGGGGAAAATTGGTATAATTGAGAAGTGATTCCGGACAGTAATACTGTCCCGATATGGGGGGGAATGAAATGGATATAAAGATAGCGTTTTTGCAGATCCTGCCGGGAAAAGACATCCGCGAAAATCTCGAAAACGGGAAGCGTGCATGTATCGAAGCAAAGGAAAAAGGTGCTGACGTAGTGCTGTTCCCGGAGATGTGGAGCGACGGTTATTACCTGCCTCAGGATGATGAAGAAATAAAGAGCCTTGCCGTCGAAAAAGACGGTGACTTCGTTAATACTTTCCGCAGTCTTGCCGAAGAACTTCAGATGGCAATAGGCATAACGTTCCTTGAGGTGCACGATCCTAAGCCTTTGAATTCGGTTGTGTTCTTTGACAGAACGGGTAATGAGATAATGCATTATTCAAAGGTACATACCTGTGACTTCTCGTTCGAAAGGGTTTTGTCTGGCGGAGACGGGTTCCGTGTGGCAGAACTTGATTTCGGCAGGGGAAAAGTAAAGATCGGCTCCATGATCTGCTTTGACAGGGAGTTTCCCGAAAGCGCGAGGATACTTATGCTGAAAGGCGCGGAACTGATCCTTGCTCCGAATGCTTGTCCGATGGAGATAAACCGACTGTCCGCGTTAAGGACGAGGGCGTACGAGAACATGGTCGCGGTGGCAACGTGCAACTATCCGGAAGGACAGCCTGACTGCAACGGACATTCTTCGCTCTTTGACGGTGTGCCGTGGAAGCACGACGAGCCGGGCGTCAGGGATATGTGCGTGTTTGAAGCGCCCGGCGAACCGGGAGTCTATGTTGCATCACTCGATCTGGATGCATTAAGAAAGCACAGAGCTGAAGACATTATGGGTGACAAATACAGACATCCCGAAGCTTACGGCATCCTTTCCGATACTTCAGTGAAGGGCGTTATAGGCGGGGAATTCGTACCCTGGTGACGGAGCTAAAAGGTGATCTATGTCAAAGCAGAATATTTTCGACAACGAGACATTTTTCGAAGGATATAAGAAACTCAGGGAACGCGAGGTAAATGCAAACGTGCTGTTCGAGATCCCGGCGCTCTTCTCGCTCCTGCCTGATATGACGGGAAAGGAAGTACTCGATCTCGGCTGCGGATTCGGCGAGCACTGCATGGCATTCGTGGAAAAGGGCGCATCTAAAGTCGTCGGCATCGACATCTCGGAAAAGATGCTGGAGGTGGCCAGAGAAGAAAACAGCGACCCCGCGATCACTTATCTTAATATGCCGATGGAAGACCTGGGCGGCCTTGACGGAATGTTCGATGTCGTGATCAGTTCTCTGGCCTTCCATTATGTGGAGGATTTTAAGAGCCTCATCGAAAACATATATGCGAAGACAAGATCCGGCGGTGTTTTCGTTTTCTCGCAGGAGCATCCTATAAACACGACCTACGGGAACTGTGATTTCGAGCGCTGGACGAGGGACGGGAACGGTGAAAAGATCTATGTAAATCTCGCAAATTACTGCCGTGAAGGTCTCAGGGAATCAGGCTGGTTCGTTGAGGGAATAAAGAAATATCACCGCACGTTCTCGACCATAGTAAACACATTGGCGGAAGCGGGATTCACGATAGAAAAGATGATAGAGCCCGTGCCTGATGAGGAGATCATGAGAAAGCATCCGGAACAGAATGACCTGTTCCACAAGCCTGATTTCCTTGTTGTGAGAGCATCCAAAAGATAAAGGACAGATACGTTTATGAAGATACAGCATCAGATCTCCGGAAAGTCTTATAAAGCATCCGGTTTTATCGGAAGATACCAGAAGCTCGTTACGGAAACGGTAATCCCGTGGCAGGAAAAGATCCTGATGGATGAGGCTCCTGATACCGAGAAAAGTCACGCAATAGCTAACTTCATCAACGCGGGGAAAGTCCTGCGCGGTGAGGATCCCGGAGACGGATTCTACGGGATGGTCTTCCAGGACAGTGATGTCGCGAAATGGATTGAATCGGCGTCATTCTCATTGATGAACACGCCTGATCCCGAACTCGATAAAGAGCTGGATAAAGTAATAGGTTACATCGCCGCGGCACAGGATGAAGACGGGTATCTTAACACGTATTTCACGGTCAAGGACCGCGATAAGAGATGGACAAATCTTCACGAGGCTCATGAACTCTATGTTGCAGGCCACATGATAGAAGCCGCCTGCGCGCATTTCGAGGCAACGGGAAAAAGAACACTCCTTGATGTCATGATAAAAAATACGGAGCACATATACGACCACTTCATCGTTAAGGGCAATCCCGGCGTGCCCGGTCATCCCGAGATAGAACTTGCGCTCATGAAACTCTACAGGCTGACGGGGAATGCCCGCGCTTTGGAACTGTGCAGGCATTTTCTGAACGAACGCGGGACGGATCCTGAGCTTTTCATAAAAGAGGCTGATAATCGCAGTTGGAGCGTCTGGGGTTCGAACCCCAGGGATGAGGGTGATCTCTTATACCGTCAGTGCGACAGACCGCTTCGCGAACTTGAGGCTGCGACAGGTCATGCCGTCAGAGCCGTTTATCTTTATGCAGGCATGGCGGACTATGCGTCGGAGGCAGGAGACGATGAACTGCTTTCCGCGTGCAGGCGTTTATGGGACAGCATCGTCAGACGAAGGATGTATGTTACCGGCGGCATCGGTTCGACGGTGCAGGGCGAAGCCTTTACGGTGGATTACGATCTTCCGCCGGATACCGCTTATGCCGAGACATGCGCTTCCGTTGGCCTCATTTTCTTTGCGTCGAGAATGCTCGAAAACGAGATAAAAGGCGTGTATGCCGACATCATGGAAAGGGCATTCTACAACACCGTTCTGGCAGGCATGGCGCTGGACGGAAAGAGATTCTTTTATGTAAATCCGCTCGAGGTCGACCCCGGGATATCCGGAGTTGCCGTCACTCATAAACACGACCTGCCCGTGAGACCAAAATGGTATCAGTGCGCATGCTGTCCTCCTAATGTCGCAAGACTCATAGAGTCGTTTGGCAGATATGCATACGGAGAAAATGAGGACACGGCTTACTGTCACCTGATCGCTCCGGGCGAGGTTCAGTTTGATAACGGACTTACGCTTACCTGTACCACTGATTATCCTCACGGAATGGACATCAGATATTCCGTAAAGGGAACGGGGAAGCTGGCTATACGCGTTCCGGGCTGGAGCAGTTCTTTCGGACTCTTAAAGGACGGCGTAAAGATCAGTCCCGAACTTGATAACGGTTATATCTGTATAGATGTGGAAGGTTCTTCAGAGATTGAACTGAAACTCGACGGAACGCCCCATTTCGTATATGCTTCGAGCCGCATTCCGAGAGCTGCGGGCATGGTATCGTTAAGGCGCGGACCGCTCGTTTACTGTTTTGAAGGTGTCGATAACGGAAGCGTTAAGGCGCTGTGCATAGACAGGGAATCCGGGATAGACATCACATCTGTTCCGGGGCTGCCTGATGTGGATGCACTGGCGGTAAAGGCGTGGCGTGAGGCTGAAAATGATGAACTCTATTCCGACGATGCGCCCGTAACTGAGCCTGTAGAGGCGGTCGCGATACCATACTATATGTGGGGCAACCGCGGTGAGACGGAGATGCGTGTCTGGATGAGGTGATAAGACCCGGTAGAGCTAAAGGTGAACTTATCTCTTGAGTTCGGGATGCTCTTTATAGAACTGATCCTTATCTTCGTACATCCTCTGATCCGCAAGCTTCAGCGCGGCGGTGATGTCGGTCGAATCGTTCTGATAGCAGTAGCCGAGTGAGAAGGAAACATTGCCGTAGTGCCTTTGGAGCTTCTTTGTTTTCTCACACTTCTCCTTGATCGTCTCTTCGGTAGTGAAGGACATGAAGATCATGAACTCGTCGCCGCCGGCTCTGTAGATCTCGTCACCGGTAAATACGTTCTGAAGGACTATCGCGGCATTCTTGAGCAGCAGGTCGCCTGCTTCATGACCTTCCTGATCGTTTACACGCTTCAGGCCGTTAAGGTCGGCAAAGACTATGCCGATGCCCTTGAGCTCATCGCTGTCGCTCTTTCTCAGGCTGTCGATCTTGTTGTTCATCTCGTTCCTGTTGAGGACGCCCGTGAGCAGATCCTTTGAGCTCAGGACTTTAAGCCTGTCTACGAGCCTCTGATTTGCAATCTCAGAAGCTACGAAGTATGTAGTGAGTTCCAGTGTCTCCTTGATCTTTACGGAATTCTCGGTATCGAAATTACATGCCCAGATGTAGCCCAGGATCTCATCGTTGAACTTGAGAGGGAAGAGGACGATGCTGTTGACGTTTTTCTGTATGAGGGATTCATACCATTTCGGGTTCTTCTCCCTGATGTATTCCATGCCGTTCCTGTTCTTGGCGATGAGGCAGTTGCTTCCGCCGATCGTGTCCATCCATGAGGATGTGAGATCGTAGAACTGGTCGTTGAGGACTCCGCGCATGCTCGGGAGCATGGAGTATTCATTTCTGGATTCACAAAGGACGGAGCACTTTCTGGTCTCGTGATCCGTGAGGAGGATTACGCAGGACTGCGCATCGCATATCTTTCTTATGTCGGAGATGACCTCGTCCATTGTATGAGCGAAATTGGTCGCACCGCTGAGTTTTATGCATGTCTTCAGGACATCGGTCGCGATGGAAGCGGAAGTGTTGCTCATCTCCTCGCTGTCCGCATTTTTAGTGACTATCTGTGAA